>Ga0228711_1009164_pt1 | contig 13562 bp, 12 predicted proteins | sample MedpolnodulmetaG_2_FD_177996 | JGI IMG/M metagenome (GOLD analysis project Ga0228711, IMG submission 177996) | Root nodule microbial communities from Medicago polymorpha collected in Santa Monica, California, United States - brown nodules | ecosystem: Host-associated > Plants > Roots > Nodule...
AATTCTCTTCTAATCATCTTTTAAAAGTCAATCAAATTGAACAACTCCCTGTTGGAACGATACTCTCTTTTTACTACTTCGGCAAAACCGTACACTTGCGGTTTTGCTCATCAGTCCAGACTTTTGGTGAAAGTGTTGCCAAGAGATTGTGAAGTAACAAAGGGAAAAATGTTCCCTCTATGTCTGAAACCCCCAAAGGAAAAAGTGATACTTCTGTGACAGAAACTCCCAAATCAAGGACAAAGACTGTTGGTGTAAGACCGAAGAAAGGCTGGAGCAAGGTGAAGATTACTGCTGGAAGATCTAAGAAGAGGAAGGTTGTGTCCTCGAGTGACTCTAAGTTTGATGTTGAGGAGGATGTTCTAAACATCATTCCCTCAGCCACAAAGAAGTCTGTTGGAAAGAAGACTCAACAGAATGTTGACAATGTGCCCATTAACAAGGTGTCATCCACTACCCTGAAAATGCTCAAAGGTGGAAATTCATTTTTCATAGGAGGTTGGCCTTGGAGAGAGAGAGCTGGGTAAGGAAGCCTTGGAGTGTGAAGTTGTGATGGAGCTCATCTAGGAAGCAGGGCTACTGAAGACAGTCTGCAACCTTGGAGACTACTATGAGAAGCTTGTGAAGGAATTTCTGGTAAATGTTCCTAGAGATTGTGATAACCCCTTGAACAAAGAATATCAAAAGGTGTTTGTTAAAGGAGAATGTGTCAACTTCTCTCCCAAATTATTAACAAGTTCTTAGGAATTGATGAAGTTGGTGTTGCTGAGGTGGAGGTGACTGATAACCAAGTGTGCAAGGAGATTATTGCGAATCAAGTGAAGGTGTGGCCTAAGAAAGGAAAGATCTCTTCTAGAAAACTGTCAGTGAAGTAATCCATCCTCAACAGGATTGGTGCAGCAAATTGGGTCCCAACCACTCATTCCTTTGACATTACCATAAGTTTGGGTAAATTTATTTTTGTTGTTGGCTCGAAAGCTAAGATAGACTTTGGAACTTATATTTTTGAACAAACTGTTAAACATGCTAAAACTGATGCTGTGAAGTTCCATATAGCCTTTTCCACCTTGTTGTGTAGCATTATTTTAGATCAGCACCCTATTATTAAGACTAATGTTGATGTTCCTAAGAAGAGGGAATCTCCTCTCACTTTGCACTACAAGCTGTTTGGAAAGCATCATGTTCCAGACATTGTTGGAACATCTGGAGTTGGTCCCACTGCAGGTCTTATGTCCAGCAAGGAGATAGTGGCTGCTTTGAAAGATACTAGTCAAATGTTTGATGAAAGGAAGACTCAGTTTGAGCTGATGATCCAAGCTTTGAAGAGTGAAGATGCTGCTACTGAGGGTGAGCATGTAGGAAGTAAGGAAGAAAAAGCAGATGATGCTGGTAATGAGGATGAAGAGGAAGCTTCTAATAGCAGTTCTGATGCTGCTTAATTTGTCGGACCATTTTTTTTATTTTTCCTGGATTATGGTTCCTCTTTTCTTTTATGGGTTATGCCCTGGATATTTTTGTGCACTTAATGTGCCTTGGTCTTTAATATTATATGGTACTCTGCACTTTACCTTTTATTTTGGTACTCTATGTTGATTATTGTGTGAAGAATTTCTTTTGGCTTAATTTGTGGCTAAAAAGGGGGAGTAGATATGGCAGTATTTGTTTGATAGTAGTATGTTTCTGATGTTGTCCCTGATATTGAAACATCTTTCTCTTAGTCTCATGTATGCATATATTCAGGGGGAGTAGTAGAAATATCTGTGTTAGTAGTCACTCAGTGGTTGATTCTTTGAGAGGGAGTGATACTATGAAATGTGTTTGGTTGTGATAAGCAGGATGTGTTAAAGAATGTTGAAACATCCAGGTGGAAGCTGCTTATGTGTGTGAGAATTTATTTTTCCCATTCTGATTATTTTTTATTTGTGAAGCAAAGATGTTTTCTGTTTTCGCTGCTGCATGCCTCTAATTTTCTTTAGTGATACTCCACAATTTTATTTTCTCATGTTCATGTTGAAGATTTTTGTAAAGAATTGGAAGTGGTTTTATGAGTTATGTTATACTTCTTCATGTCTGTATGATTATGCTGTTGACTGAAGAATTATTTATGTGGTATCTCTTTAGTTTATATGTATGGTATGTTCCTTTTGTCATGGTTGTGTGCTTATGATGATTTGAAGAAATGTATGTGTGGTCTCCATCTCGCTTGTCTGTATGGCCTCAGATTGTTTTAGCCAAAAATTTGACAAAGGGGAAGATTGTTGGATATTTGTATATTAGCCTCATCATTGCTAAAACATAAAACAAATATACAAGCAAGATGTCGGATATGATGTTTCAACATGTTGGTACGGTTCAGTGTGCCCTGATTAACGCGCGCTTTATCTATTTAAGGAATCCTCGCCTATTTACTTGTTGGACAAGACGCGTGCTTTTTGTCCGGAACCAGCTGCGTGATTATTTCCTAAAGTAGTGACAATATTTTAGGAAACTTTGGATGTGTAGTTGTTGTTCCTAAACTTGTTCCAACATTTTAGGAAACGATTGTGTTTGTTCCTAATTCTTGTGAAGCAGATCAGCTCTTGGATCTATAGTGTTTCTGAAGCCCAACAAGTTGATTCAGCCCGTACAGCTTCAGAGTATTTATACAAGGACGCAAAACCTAATTCATTCATTCAAGCTGTCACTTGATATTAGTGCTTTTAGGGTTTTGAGTCATTGTGAATTGTGAGCCTTTCTTGTATCACCTTGATGCAAGTATAGGACTGTGTTATTAAGTTGTAAGTGTGTATTGTAACACCTTAAACCCCGCCTATTATTTTCTAATAAAAATTCAATAATTAATTAAACATGCAAGGGTGTCACACATTTTCTTCAATTAAATTAAAAACGTAGCAGCGGAGTAATTTTTTTTCAAAACATCAAAGTAACTGTCACATTATTTGTATCAACATCAAAACTGAATAACTAAATTCAAAGACGAATTCTGAAACCTAATCTAAAATAAAAGAATCCCCAATCCTGAGTGTCGCAGATCAAACCATTGACTCGATAAAGACTCCCAAAAGCGATAAGTAAACGAGTAGGCTCCAAAGCCTTCCTTAGAGAGTCACTGCTACTAAACTTCTTCCTGCAAATCTACACCACAAGAGTGCAGACGCCCAACCCACCACTAGAGGGTAAGAATATATTCAACATAAGAAATGCATAGACACATGAATAGATCTAGATAAAATAACACTTCAATTACATTTAGGCATGTATACATCATAGGCATGTATACATCATAGGCAGATAATATTTGCATTTAAACATGTACCTTCATTTAATAAAAATCAATAGACATCAATCAACATCTTATATAACATACAAGTATCAACACTATTTAAGTATATCAAGTACGCATTTAGACAAAAATACAGATTTTTTTTTTTTGCTAAGCCAGGAGATTGGACATGCATCAAGGGGAAGCAACGACATCCCAACTAGGTTGGCACCCCGCAGAACCCCCATCCTATACCGCCAATCTCAGAAAATTTTATTAAAAAAAAGGGGAAAAAGTACAAGAGGGGGGACTAGGCCAAAACCCTCAAAATACAAAGAAAAAACAGCAAAAAAAGAAAATAAAAATACAGATCATTTACACATAATCATATAGAAGCACATCAATAAATATCACATCTTTAAATAGTCACACATCTTTAAATAACACATCTTCATATACACTTGCAGTTATGTATGCAATGTCCCTAAGTCGACTTTATATGCATGTGGTACCGGTTTTGGATATCAGAGGTATGTTACTGATTTGTCCCCCATCTTTAAATCACATCTTTAAATCGGACTGATCATTAATGCATGAACACCAAGTAATGACTCAACAAATGCACGTCTTTAAATGACTCGACAAATACACATCTTTGAATACCATTATCGTCTAATATCACATCTTTATATAACACATCTTTAAATCACACATCTTCAAATAGCACATCTTTATATAACACATCTTTAAATCAAACTTCATCAAATAACACATCTTTATATAACACATCTTTAAATCACGCATCTTCAAATAGCACATCTTAAAATAAAAAAATAAAAAGAGAATCTAATAATCAATGCTTTTCCAAAATAAGAGAAATAAATATTTATAAAAATAAACAACCAATTTTAGAATCCATATCTCAAAAACAATTAGAAGAATTCAATCCTTATTTTTATACCACAAACTATATTTGCAATAATAGTGGTTAAAAGTTATACATGATATTTAAAGTCACTAGGCCTATAGTTATTCATCCTGCTATCATCTAGAACAATCTCCCGCAATTCAACTCGTTTTGAAGGACAAATTACTTCACTATTTCATAAATCATGATGCTTAAACAATAAACAATAAATATTTTGACTTATGTATATACACATAATCCTTTAGAAGTATATACACGTTTTATAAGTATAATACAAATTAGCAAAAATTCATAAACAATCATCAGTGCAACACAAATCACAAATAAATCACTAAATAATCGATATGCATAATTAATATGTGCATCTTATTGGATAGTTCACCTATAATTCGTTACCTTTACACAACCACGTTAGAATTTATCACTTTAGTCTTGGAATATAGGTAATTAAATAAAAGAATTTATACCACAGTGACTCAGAAAGCAAGATAGGTCGAATCAACATACATGTATACACAGGAACAATAACTCGGCACCTAAACACAATCGAAAATGGTTCAAGGAATATGTATTTACTTACGGAATCAATTCATAGACTATAAATCAAACATAAAGCCATAGCAACATGAGAGAACACAATTTAACAAAGATTCATCACAATTTATAAACTACAAAAACAAATAAAAAATCTTCACTACCCACATGTTCATACAACCCTTATGATGAGTAGAGACTCCCCCCGTAGCTCTAATTTTGCGAAATTGATGATTTACTACGTAAAATCTTTCTCTAGGTTCTTCTCGCTATGCCTCCTTACCTCTTCCCTCCACAACCCTAGTTTTTCTTTTGCAGCTTTGTTTCTCTCTTTCTTGGTTACCCTTCTTTTCTAATTCTCTTTTATAAGCTCTAATTGAGTTTGTTACCAATCTTTTTAGATTACTATATGTTCTCTAGCTTTGTTACTAATCTTTTCGGATTACTATTTGCACCTCTAGATTTTGTTACTATTCTTTCGGTAACTAAACCACCTTGCTATTCACATATCCCTTTGCTTATATCATTAAAACATTACTCAACTCACTATTCTTTTCTATCCAATTTTACTAATTCACCTCCGTTCGCACTCTACTTTCTTATTCTCTCTAAAAAACCCTATTTTCATCCTAAACATTATTTTCTCTCACTCTTTAACCAACTGCACAACCCATCTACATTCTCCTTACCTATTCTTTCAATAAATATGAATATTTAAATTAATACTACCTAACAACCAATACTACTAATAACAGTAATACTAATATTATCTAATAATAATATTAATAAACAATATTAAAAATCGGGATGTTACATGTATACTACTCCTAAGCTTTGAAACACGGAGTTAGTTTGTGTTTGAAGGTAACTTCATCATTGTGTTTGTAATCATATAATCACAGGGTGTGTGATTGAGTGGAAGTGAGATGGGATCTCATATCTAGGAGTTCCTAGGTTGAAGTCAGTACGAGTAGGTCCTAGGTGATAAGTTGTATACTTGGAGTTTGCTGAGAACTTAGAACAAGGACTACACTAGTGGATTTCCTTCCTGGCTTGGTAGCCCGTAGCGTAGGTGTGTTTGTCACCGAACTAGGTTAACAAATCTCTTGTGCCTTTTACTTTCTATCTTTTACTTTTACCTTGTTCTATTTGTTATTGTTAGCACGATGTTTAAACATTAATCTCAACATATGTTTTGTGTCTGGTGTTGAAACATCGTATAAAACATATGGAAGCTAACGTGCTAGAATTTCACATAAATTCAAAATTATTTATTCTTTAAAAAACATGTATATATATTTTTTAAATTAACTATTAAATGAAAATTGACAGGAAAGATATCTAGAAGGAAACTAATTAAATAAAATGTTCTAAATTATTCTTCAAAATTCATTATCCACATCCTCATTTTCTAAAGAGTTAATAGGAAAATAAAATAAACATCAAAAAATATTTTAAATTACAAGCTAAACATCATTCTTTCTTCAAATCGTCAAACTCATCAATACCTAAAATGTTGGTTGTAAAGGTTTAGTATTCCTAAGCCACAAATATACAACCATATAAACATAAAAGCACAAGATAAGACGAACAGTAAAACACTCACAATGTAAGAGTCACAAGCTCAATACAAATAAAAGTAATTAAAATATAAACTTTATGGAAATGATGCATGAGATGCAACTAGACCATGATCTGGATATCGCCCCCAATTGGCATATTATAATAATCGCCCCATTTGACACCTAAAGACAAATCGTCCCATTTGGGGAATAAAAAATCACCCTATTTGGCACAATGACAAATCGCCCCATTTAGCACTTATGAAACAACTATATGCCATGCTATGCATAATGTATACTCTTTTAAATCATCATCACTTTGACAACTTCAATAAAAAATTCACACTTTCTTCAAACCTCTTTTCTTGTAACAACAAGCCAAATTACAACATAATGCCTTCCTATGCTACAAAAAAATGAGACTCTTTCACACTACACATGATATGCCACAAGAATTATTCAATATCTCTTTATTTATATTAAAATCTTACTCCTTTTATTAGGACAAGAGCTCTACTACCAACTTAACATATGATTTTATAACTGCATGATTGTACGGAATACCGCTCTTACCTCTTGATGATTTTCATCCGACACAAGACGTTCCAAAAATTGGTTACACACCGAACGCACGAGCAAGTCATTGAGGCTCTTTAGACCAACTACAAGTAGAGTGGATTGAGGCTTAGAATTTTGATGAGCAAGATGAAGATCGGAATGATTATGGGGCGTGAGATTTCTAAAAGTAAGGATATTCAAGTATTGGTGTTGACTAAGGGATTTCAAATAATATAAATGCGGCAGAAGAATTGAAAACGTATGACATTTAAAGAGGGGAATAAATTGAAATTAAAGTGGAGGTTATTAGAGTATTATGGTTGTCTGTTCCTAGAAATCAAGAAGGCATTCAAGAAGGCATTTAGAATGAGAATATATTATACACTTCTAAGGAGGGAGAGAGAAACCGTGGGATGAAAATTTAAAGCCAAGAAAAATGGTTTTCATTGGATTTTGGCAATAAGAGGAAACAAATTAATGAAATTTATTACTTTTTTTTTCTTCGGTTTTTTAGTGAGAGAAACTCTAAATTTTCTCTAAATTCTCTTTCTCTTTTTACTTTCTTTCATTCACAATAAGTGATTTTCCAATACATCAAGTTTTTGCTTTTGTGTTTTTTCATGATTTCGTCATCCGAGTGCGACGTTGTTTGATTTCACGTCTTGTTGCGGTGTTCGTTTGATTCATATTGAAAGATCAACGTCAGTCAATCACAGATTCAATCAATGATTTGGGTGTCAATGTTGCAGATCCATAAGCATGGGTATTCTGGTGATTTAGATTTTATCGTATTATTTGTATGCATTTTGCCATTGTATGCTATTAACTTGGATGTTGTGAGTTTGTTCGCAGATTCACCCTTTACGTTTTTAGGGATGTTAATCATGTTATTGTATCTCATGTATTCTATCAATTTGAATGAATGAATATCATTTTGCTTTTGTAAACTAATTGAAACAAATTGATCAATCTCTTTTATTTGACATAAAATGACGTGGGTATGGATTTAAAATGGGGAATGATTACGTCTCTTTTCTCTTTCTTTCATTCTAAATAAGTAATTTTCACATACATCAAGTTTTTACTTTTGTGTTTTTTCGTGATTTCGTCGTTCGAGTACGACGTTGTGGTTTTCGTTGTCTTGTGCGACGTTGTTTGATTTCACATTGTGTTGCGGTGTTCATTTGATTCATATTGAAAGATCAACTTCAGTCAATCACAGGTTGAATCAATGGTTTGGGTGTTAATGTTGCAGATCCATATGCATGTGTATTATGGTGATTTAGATTTTATCGTTTTATTTTTATGCATTCTACCTTTGTATGCTATTAACTATAATATCCCACTCGTCAATTAATGGAATATTACCAGTCGAACGTGTCAGAAAATAAATGTCCATGAAAGATTAATGTAACGAAGGATGTGATCATGCAGTGACGATCAAGCACACGTTCAGTTACCGGTATCAAGTTAAATGCGTTTAAGAAGGAAGCACATTTTAGTACTTTCAAGTATGGAATATTTAAGCAAGTTAGGGGCAAGATTCTCATTGTTTTCATGTTACTTCTCTCTCTAACTTACAAGATCAGAATTCTTCCTCCTACTTCTCTCCAAGTTTCGACCCCAAACTTCCCTCCTTCACTCAATCTTCTCTAATTTTGTCACTCTAGAAAGATCAAGAGTTAGTAATGGGTTTTACATGGTGAATGCATTAAGAAGAGCATGATTCAACATTCTTTCAAAGTGTATTCTCAAGCTAGAGGCTTTGCATGTCCTAGGGTTTAGTTAAGATTAGAAACTTGGAGTGTGCTATAAGAATTGGTAAACTTACAATTGGAGCAATTGGAAGCAATTTTGAGCAAGAGAATCAAAGCTAGAGTTTTGTTAATGGAGCTTGAAGATTGGGGAAAGTTGGAGCCTAAAATCATGCATGTTGCAGAGATCTTCTAGGTGAGTTGTTAGATAGAACCCACCATTGGGATTGTGTGATTATTCATGTAAGAAAGTATGAAGTATAGGTTATGAAATTTTCCCCTTTTACATGGCATGCTCATAAATCTTGTTAATACTTGCCATCTTAATGTTATTGTTAGTGTCTATATGATTTTCAGGCTTGAAATATGCATTGGGTCCTTTGATTTGGAGGTTTTTAGAGAAAATTGTTATTTTACACGTTCTGTTCTGTCATGGCCCGCCGGGCACGCCAAATATCGCCATGGCGGGAAACTGGCAACATAAAGCATGTTTCCTGCTGGTGTGTCACCAGGGCGGGAATGACAGTGCAGAGACATGTAAATGACTTGTTCCGGGCAAGCAGCGATTGCTTTCCATTCAGTTTTTCAAAGGTTTCTTATAAATATAAATCCCTCCAATCCAATGATTCCTTGTCAATGTTTCAAGCCATTTTATAAAAAATTAGGAAGCAAGTATTAAGATAGATTAGTGAAGCATGGCACACAAGATTTAGATGACAAGTGATACGCTTGGGTAGCATATGATTTTCTAGGCATTGGGGAATATGTAGAGCCTCGACCTAGATAGTCGAGAACAACAAGCTAGTATGTAACATAAGTTCATTAGGTATAAGTTATGTATGCTTAAGAACAAGCAATTAATGATTCACCGCTAAACGAGTAGATTACGGACTCGTGGTGGTCATTAAAGTAATGATAAGTATGAGCAAGCAAGTATAAGCATAAAAAATTTATGTATAATTAAGACTTTAAGCAAGATGTAGGTGTCGTGTCTCTCTGTTATCCACGCCAAGGGGGATACGAGAGGTTCACGCCAAGGGGGACGGGATATGCTCTGCAAGGTAGGTCCGCACGACACTGAGGGAGTCTGATGTACCTTAGCTAGGAATTCATCGGTAAAGTAAGGCATTGTACTCAGGCTTACTCCACCCGATACACTCCGTAAAATGAACCAAGATAATGTTTTTTGTTACACGCTAACTTCTAACATAATAAATGACTAGGAATATGCTATGATACGATTATGATATGCTATGAGACGTGTCTAAGCTTAAGTGTAAAGACAAGTTTATAAAGATATATTGTCGACGATCTTAGTACCTCCCCGATCGTCCAGTTAGAGACCATGTTATGAATGACTCTTGTTTAGGTCTTGATGCATTCATCGTATCTTGACATAGCGGCCTTAGGTTCCCTTGACCACCATAACATGTATGACATAAGACAAGACTTGTAAGTTAAGATACGAAGAGCCTTATGACGATATTAGTATGCATGATCGTCTAGGTGAGCATGTTCCGCACACGTATAATCAACCGACATATTGTATTTTAGACACGTGGTAACCCTAGGTTTTCCCTGAGGTTATCTATAGCCTAGGATTAGGTAGAACTCGCTGAGACATTACGTCTCATCCCAATCCTCTTTTGTTTCAGATTAGCAGGTTGATTTAGTAAGCATGTGGCCATATGGATAATCAATGAGGGCTCGTTCGTACTAGTTGCAAGATTCTCTTAAGGATTCAAATGACTTCAGGAACAAAAAATGCGTTTAAAAAAGCTGGAGTGAAAGTGGAGTCCTTGGAGGAGCTTGCGAAGGGGAAAGTTGATGGCATTAAAAGAAGTAACCATGTACTTTTAGAAAAAAAATTGCCATATGGTGCTACAAAAAATGAACGTGGTGATGTTAACAAAAAAATTGACCCCATTGAAAAGGATACATGCAGTGCTCTCCCATCTTCAGGTCCCTTATTGGAGGCATGAATATATAGCTCGACACCACATGAGACCTTACACGCCAAATTTAATCTCTGGCTGATTGTACCTTTGCCAAAACCACCTGATATTGGTAAATTTTCATGACTTAATTTGTATATATTACTTACCACCAAGTGTACAACAATGCAATATTATTTGTTTCTAGTGCCGCAATTGTCCTCCAACTATTTGGTGAAATCCCAATGTGTCAAGTGTTTGTTTGAAATGTTGTTGTTAGCAGGAGCACTAATAATGGGCCTGAATTAGTTGATTTTTATTTAGTAAATTGCTCTTCTCCCATCAAAATTTGCTCACTCTAAAATGAACTTTCCAAAATACCACCATGTTCCTTAAGTCACGCAGATGTTAAACCCAACGTGACTTCGTCAAAGACTGTTGTGACCAGAGGAGTGCACAATATGGGGCTGTTTTAAAATTTCAATACACGTAGAAATTATTGTGGCTATGCGTTACACATTTAGGGACGAAAATAACAAATTTAGCATTTTATCACAAGCTTAAACCCAATGCACATTAGTCATCCCTAACCTCATAAAACAATTCATAACATTTGCATGGCAAGCATTAACATCAATTGATACAATTCACGGTACATTGGAAACTAATGTCTTAATCGTTCTAACACTTAACATATAGCTTCCACAAAAAAAAAGCGTGAACACCGTTCGCTACGAATGGCTTAACTTGTTTCTCTGCTGACTCATTCAACACTCCAAACGTTAGAACCTTGCCCACTTTGGGCATTCAAGTCTTTGGCTTCATTCACATATCACTATCCCTGAGAGCTTCCCGATCTCATTGAAGTATGTCGGCTTCTCCATTCTGAGTCTCTACTCACCACTAATACGAAATACCTTCACACAAAGTGTCGAATGCCGTAGAAATACTCCACCTTGTTTCTATCAACGCCTCGTGCTCCCGGAGGAGTTTAATTTCATCCACTGGGTTCACTGGCCACCTTCTGACTCAGTTACATACTCATTGTTACTTGATCTGAATTCCTACTTCCCAATTCATCCCCATCACATACTTTGCTCCTCCTGGGTCTTATTCAGCTCTTAGGTATCCGTCCTAATCGTCGAATGCTAAATTGAGTTGATCGGGCTCAACTAACAACAACAATTAGAACATTTACCCGGAACCCAATGGTCCCACTACCTTAGATGAAACTTAATGACCCATGGCACGATCTGAATCGACCTGCTCTGATACCAAATGTAACGCCCAGACTAAACGTATCTTGAAAGTTTAGCATGTGCATTATCTTTAGTACTGGATACATTAAAATTTACAACATAAATTCTTCGAATGAATATTTTATACAACAATGCGCGTTCGTACAATCAACAACACACTACTACTAGTCCAAAACATAGGAAATACATCCTTGAAATCCAAACATCCTGCAACGGTACGAACGAACACTTGATTATTATCCATTCGGCTACAAGCCTAGTAAGTCCAGCCATATCAACCTGCTGATCTGAAACAAATAAGGATTGGGATGAGGCATAATGTCTCAGTGAGTTCCACCTAATCCTAGGCTATAGGTAACCTCGGGAAAAACCTATGGTCACCATGTATCTACAATACAACCTACCGGTTGATTATACGTGTGTGTGCTTGCTTGCCTAGACGGTCGTGCATACTAGATCTGTCGTAGGTTCTTCGTATCATAACTCATAAGTCTTGTCTTACTCTACATGTCATGGCGGTCAAGGGAGCCTAGGACCGCTATGTCGAGATACGATAAACGCATCAAGACCTATACATAAGCCATTCATGACATGTTCCTAAACTGGACGATCGGAGAGTTACTAAGACCGTCGACAGTGTATCTTCACAACTTGTTCTATAGCATAAGCTTGTACATATTCTTGACTTAATATAACTTATCATAATCTCAATGCATGATTTATTCATATTAAGTTAGAGGTTAGCGTTGAACAAACATAATTATCTTGGTTCATTTTACAGAGTGCGTCGAGTGGAGTAACCCCGAGTACAATCCCTTACTTGACTGATGAAAACCAAGCTAAGGTACATCGGACTCCCTCAGTGACGTGCAGGCCTACCTTGCGAAGCGTATCCCGTTCCCCTTGTGAGAACCTTTCGTATCCCCCTTGGCGTGGATAACCGAAAGACACGACACCTACATCTTACTTATGGTCTTGATCATACATGATAACTTATGTTAGTGCTTACTTACTTAGTCATTCTTGCTCATATGTGAAGAGATTATGCCTATCAATTCACAACTTAACTTGCTTAGGGTTCTTGCTAACTTTCTAGTTCTCGACGATCTATGTCGAGGCTCTATGGTTTTACCCCATTCTTAGTTTAACACTACCCGAATAAACATGATTAAACTCTCTCAAGTGCCATGGTTGTTGAAATATGTTCATATGTCTCATGCATTTTCCGTTGGAAACTCAAGTGTCATGGTACATTAGGTTATTAGAGATTGAGGGTTTTCTTTAGATTAATAAGCGTTAAATAAATGGTTTCGGATGGCATACAAGGCCCTAAAGTCATCTCAAAGTGAAACTTGGTGTGCCATTTTCGCCGGAATTTCGCTGATAGCGAAATGGCTCTGTCAGCTGTCTGGAAATTTGGCTAATAGCCAAATATTTGGCTATTAGCGAAATGGTTCTGGGAAATTTTGCTATTAGCGAAATAGCGAGTTTCTTTGTACCAGAAGTGCAGAAATTGCAATTTTTGATGTTTCACCTCAATTCTCAACAACCTAAAGCACCAGAATCATCCAAAATGCATAAAACTTAAGGAAATCGAAATGCATGGCAATAAGAACATCATTCTGATAGGATTTTAAGAGGGGTTTTTCAAAATTTTAATCCTCTTTGCGGAAGAAATCCCATTGAAACGGATCTTGATTAAATCATTAATCACAAATCAAACACATACTTAAACAATTTAAGGATTCATGTGATTACCTCTTGAAGAGCA
>Ga0228711_1009165_pt1 | contig 13562 bp, 6 predicted proteins | sample MedpolnodulmetaG_2_FD_177996 | JGI IMG/M metagenome (GOLD analysis project Ga0228711, IMG submission 177996) | Root nodule microbial communities from Medicago polymorpha collected in Santa Monica, California, United States - brown nodules | ecosystem: Host-associated > Plants > Roots > Nodule...
TATCAAAGTATGTTAGATTATTATTATTTTTCTAGATTATTAGAAATAAAAAATAAAATATTGAGGGAGTAAAGTGTAGATTTCAACATAAGGGGGGAGGGGAATGTAATTCAAGCTTCTCTTAGGGGAGGGGAGTGAAAAGTTTTCTAATATGTTTTGATTAAGAGGGGAGGGGAGTGTATATTTTAACATAAGAGGGGTGGGGAGTGTAATTCAAGCATCTTTGAGGGGAGGGGAGTGTAATTTACTCAAAAATAAAAGAGGGTCACACAAAGTCAATCAAGTCATAAATCGTGATCATATTTTCTTTTGTGTAAACCCCAATCGGATCGTAACTCCCGATTTTTTTCCCCACATGTTCCATCTCTAAATGAAGCCTCCCCCTAGCTTCATTTTTCGGACTAAATATAAGAATGTTAATTAAGGTTCTCATTAATGCCAACAAAAATAGGATGAAGTTAAGGTTCTCATTGACTTTATTGAAGCCTTCCTCGTTGTTCCCTTTTAATTAATTCGAAGAATTTGCAAGACATTATAGGCTGGATATTACGCAAACATGTCTTATGTACTCCATATATATACTTGGATGAAAGAACCGCATAACATTAATCACAAAAGGAAAAAGAAAGAATAAATGAAAAATATTTAATTTTAAATCGAAGCATGTATTATTGTGTGCATGGACATACATACCTTGACAGGGTAATGGCAAAGCAGAGGAAGTTTGGCAGTATCACCAGTTTGTTGATAATAGAATCCATTACTAAGGCAAGTTTCAACACTGCATGCATGCAAATAAAAAAAATAACAAATTAATGCCAATATCATAGTTCAAATATATCATTTAGAAACAATGAACATTAGCAATGGTTTTAATTAACTTTAATTTCCATCATCTACATAATCATATTGTATATATTTTTAAACTCAATTTCTTACTTGGAATTTGAAGGTGAGATCATAGCCACCCAATCACCATATCTTGGTTTGGAAACTCCAGTGACCGTCACTGTGACAAACTCCTCATCCGACAAGCTTGAATTTGAATGGATATCGAGTTTAAGATAAGGACTTAAAATAGAACAATCATTCAAAATTCGTCTATTTATCAATCTAAAGTCAGATAATGCAGTAAAATTTTGGTGTAAGGCCTTAGTGTGCGTAACCATAAGTTCCACATGTGAGGAAGGGAAAGTTGTAGACATTGAACGGCAAAGAAAGAAAAAAAGTAAAATGGATACACTTAGGAGGATTTGGCATTTGAGTTTGAGAACCCAATTTGAGGATTCCATGATTGAAGAAGATGAGGGAAAAGGAAGACTAGATTTGAAAGTTAGGCCAAATATTTTTGTGTGATGGTTTAGAGGAAGAAAATACGGCCTTGGTTTTGGTTTATATCTCCAACCAAACTTTTTCCCTTTCTTAATAGTAATGATAACACTTAGAATTTATTCTATTTTATTTTATTTTTTGAAAATTTGTTATCCAATTTAAGGATTGAATAATCTGATGGGACAAATTTTAATTATATTTGTCAAAATATTTTAGTAAAAGGAATAATAAAATGTTATTGTAATTAAGGGTGTTTGCGGTATGGATGAATCGATTATGAGGCAAAATCCGAACCGGTCAAATTTTAAGTGATTTAGTTTTGATCGATTTTTGGATAACCAAATTACAATTTTATGAAGAAAAAAATCTATTAAAATTAATATCATTTTTTTTGGACAAAAATAAACAATATTCACTCATTCAAATTCACAGAGTACATCGACACAATACATATCCATAGTCGCTAAAAACGAAAATGATGAATCTGCGAACAAATTCACAACATCCATGTTAATAGCATAAAACGACAAAGTACTATGCCTACAAATACAACTATATTCAAGTCTCTGGAATACTCATGTCTCCAGCTCTGCAACGTTGATGACGTCAAAGTCATTGATCGGATCTGTACTTGTTCAAAACTAATCTTTCAACCTGAATCAAATAAACACAGCACTAAGACGATAACATCAAAAACACACCGCACAAAGATGGAAAATCGAAACAAACAGAATCATGCAAAGACGACGAAATCACAACAAACAAAAGAAAACTGAAAATATGTGGAAATCACTTATTTAATTAGGATGGAATGAAAAACAACTCGGATGGGTGATTTTGGGTCAAAATTGACCCTAAATCACCCCTCTTAGGTAGACAAGAAGAAGAAAGGGCCGACGGCTATGGTTTTAAAAGGAGATAACAAAGAGAAAGAGAGGGGAATCTGCATCGACAATTTTTGTAAATCCTATTAAAATTAATATCCTAAAGACAAGGTAAAATCATAGATTTAATGAAAAATATATTTTGTAATATAGTCAAAATTAACATTTAGGATTGAAAATAACTGTCTATGTTTTAAATATACGAAATAAACCAATTCATTGTCAAGATTCAAATTTTTGCACCAGAATTACTAAGGAGGCAAGATCGAAGGCTTTTGATGATCATCATCATCTCATGTATAACTTTTAAAATATAAAAGAATGTAAACAACCTTAATAAATAAATGAAGGCGCTGTTCAATAGAAGAGACCGTAAAACGACAAAACAATGAACCAAGTGAAAACAAAAAAAGTAACACCATATTTTTTTTTAACTTAGTAACACCATATGTTATTTGTCTAGAATATAACATAAAGCATAAACAGTTATATTTGATAAAAAGTCAACTGTTCATGAAGTTGACAAAAGCCGTTTAAAATGTCATTACATACACTTTGCTTCATATGTTATTTGTCTACAATATAACATAAATTTGATGGTTCAAAAAAATATAACATAATTTTGATGGTTTAAAAAAAAATTAATAACATAAATTTAATAAGGAGTACCGCTACATTAAGTTGACAAAAGCCATTTAAATAGCATTAGGTATACTTTGCTTCACAAAATACAAAATATAGTTCTTAGGTTCCATAGAAAAATACTATATTGATGTCTACATAGTACCTGAATATAGAGCCGGTTCTAAGATTTTTAGTGCCCTGGACGAATTAATAAAATTATCTCCTTTTAATTATTTGAATGTCTTTCTTGTATTTTTTATTTCAAAAGATTCATTTATAGTCAAGGTTCTTTAAAAACATATTTTCAATATAATAAATCATTTTTGGTCCCTTAACTATTTAGGTAGTATCGCTTTGGTCCCTTAACTAAAATTCGATTTATTTTGGTCTTTTAACTTCTCTCCGTTACACATTTTGGGCCTTTTGTTAGTTTTAATTAAAAAACGTTAGGTTTTCTTCATCTTCTTCTCCTCTTTTTCATCTTCATATCATCTCCATCAACCTTCAACAACAAGAATCCCAGAAAAATTCAAGAAGAAAATGAAGAAAACCTAACGTTTTTGAATTAAAACTAACGGAAAGGACCAAAATGTGTAACGGAGAGAAGTTAAGGGACAAAAATAAATCGAATTTTAGTTAAGGGACCAAAGCGATACACCTAAATAGTTAAGGGACCAAAAAGCAATTTAGCCTAAATTTGATGGTTCAAAAAAGGCTTAATTGCATGTTTGATCCCTTATGTTTATTTTAGTTTTCAAGTTGGTCCCTTATGTTTTAAAAGTTTCAAGTTCGTCCCTTACGTTTTAAAAGTTTCAAGTTGGTCCAAAACATTACTCACGTTGGAATAAGTTAGTCTCTCTCGCGACATGATATTGAGTTTAATAAAACCTAAAAAAATCAAAAAAAAGGTTTTAAACTAATTTCCTATATAAGTTAAGTTCTATCGCCCATATTTTCAACTCAAATCTTTAAACGTTAAGTGACGAAATGGACTAACTTATTCCAACGTGGGTAACGTTTTGGACCAACTTGAAACTTTTAAAACGTAAGGGACCAACTTGAAACTTTTAAAACATAAGGGACAAATTCAAAAACTAAAATAAACATAAGGGATCAAACATGCAATTAAGCCATAAAAAAATATAACATAATTTTGATGGTTTAAAAAAAGAATTAATAACATAAATTTAATAAGGAGTACCACTGCATTAAGTTGACAAAAGCCATTTAAATAGCATTAGGTATACTTTGCTTCACAAAATACATAATATAGTTCTGAGGTATCAAAGAAAAATACTATATTGATGTCTACATAGTACCTACAAGGCCGGTCCTAAGATTTTTAGTGCTCTGGACGAATTAATAAAATTGTCTACTTTTAATTATTTGAATGTCTTTCTTTTATTTTTTATTTCAAAAGATTCATTCATAATCAAGGTTCTTTAAAAACATATTTTCAATATAATTAATCATTTTTGGTCCCTTAACTATTTAGGTAGTATCGCTTTGGTCCCTAAAATTCGATTTATTTTGGTCTATTAACTTCTCTCCGTTACACATTTTGGTCCTTTTGTTAGTTTTAATTAAAAAACGTTAGGTTTTCTTCATCTTCTTCTCCTCTTTTTCATCTTCATATCATCTCCATCAACCTTCAACAACAAGAATCCCAGAAAAATTCTGGAAGAAAATGAAGAAAACCTAACGTTTTTGAATTAAAACTAACGGAAAGGACCAAAATGTGTAACGGAGAGAAGTTAAGGACAAAAATAAATCGAATTTTAGTTAAGGGACCAAAGCGATACACCTAAATAGTTAAGGGATCAAAAAGCAATCTAGCCTAAATTTGATGGTTCAAAAAAGGCTTAATTGCATGTTTGATCCCTTATGTTTATTTTAGTTTTCAAGTTGGTCCCTTACGTTTTAAAAGTTTCAAGTTCGTCCCTTACGTTTTAAAAGTTTCAAGTTGGTCCAAAACATTACTCACGTTGGAATAAGTTAGTCCCTCTCGCGACATGATATTGAGTTTAATAAAACATAAAAAAAATCAAAAAAAGGTTTTAAACTAATTTCCTATATAAGTTAAGTTCTATCGCCCATATTTTCAACTCAAATCTTTAAACGTTAAGTGACGGAATGGACTAACTTATTCCAACGTGGGTAACGTTTTGGACCAACTTGAAACTTTTAAAACGTAAGGGACCAACTTAAAACTTTTAAAACATAAGGGACAAACTTAAAAACTAAAATAAACATAATGGATCAAACATGCAATTAAGCCATAAAAAAATATAACATAATTTTGATGGTTTAAAAAAAAAATTAATAACATTAATTTAATAAGGAGTACCACTGCATTAAGTTGACAAAAGCCATTTAAATAGCATTAGGTATACTTTGCTTGACAAAATACATAATATAGTTCTTAGGTATCAAAGAAAAATACTATATTGATGTCTACATAGTACCTACAGGATCGGTCCTAAGATTTTTAGTGCCCTGGAGGAATTAATAAAATTGTCTCCTTTTAATTATTTGAATGTCTTTCTTTTATTTTTTATTTCAAAAGATTCATTCATAATCAAGGTTCTTTAAAAACATATTTTCAATATAATTAATCATTTTTGGTCCCTTAACTATTTAGGTAGTATCGCTTTGGTCCCTAAAATTCGATTTATTTTGGTCTATTAACTTCTCTCCGTTACACATTTTGGTCCTTTTGTTAGTTTTAATTAAAAAACGTTAGGTTTTCTTCATCTTCTTCTCCTCTTTTTCATCTTCATATCATCTCCATCAACCTTCAACAACAAGAATCCCAGAAAAATTCTGGAAGAAAATGAAGAAAACCTAACGTTTTTGAATTAAAACTAACGGAAAGGACCAAAATGTGTAACGGAGAGAAGTTAAGGACAAAAATAAATCGAATTTTAGTTAAGGGACCAAAGCGATACACCTAAATAGTTAAGGGATCAAAAAGCAATCTAGCCTAAATTTGATGGTTCAAAAAAGGCTTAATTGCATGTTTGATCCCTTATGTTTATTTTAGTTTTCAAGTTGGTCCCTTACGTTTTAAAAGTTTCAAGTTCGTCCCTTACGTTTTAAAAGTTTCAAGTTGGTCCAAAACATTACTCACGTTGGAATAAGTTAGTCCCTCTCGCGACATGATATTGAGTTTAATAAAACATAAAAAAAATCAAAAAAAGGTTTTAAACTAATTTCCTATATAAGTTAAGTTCTATCGCCCATATTTTCAACTCAAATCTTTAAACGTTAAGTGACGGAATGGACTAACTTATTCCAACGTGGGTAACGTTTTGGACCAACTTGAAACTTTTAAAACGTAAGGGACCAACTTAAAACTTTTAAAACATAAGGGACAAACTTAAAAACTAAAATAAACATAATGGATCAAACATGCAATTAAGCCATAAAAAAATATAACATAATTTTGATGGTTTAAAAAAAAAATTAATAACATTAATTTAATAAGGAGTACCACTGCATTAAGTTGACAAAAGCCATTTAAATAGCATTAGGTATACTTTGCTTCACAAAATACATAATATAGTTCTTAGGTTCCAAAGAAAAATACTATATTGATGTCTACATAGTACCTACAGGGCCGGTCCTAAGATTTTTAGTGCCCTGGACAAATTAATAAAATTGTCTCCTTTTAATTATTTGAATGTCTTTCTTTTATTTTTATTGCAAAAGATTCATTCATAATCAAGGTTCTTTAAAAACATATTTTCAATATAATTAATCAAAGCAATTTACAAAGAAATATATCTATGTAGTACTAACTACTACATAAAAATAATTTTGGTACCCCTATGAAAATGGTGCCCTGAACTCCCGCCTCTCGAGCCCGCCCTCAGGGCCACCCCTGCCTGAATATACAAATAATACCCTTGCTTTTCATAGTTTTACTATGTTGCTCAGACTATAGTAACTTTAGGTTCATAGTTTATACGAGTATATAGCCACTAGCTTGCCTTAGTAATTGAAGGATATAACATAAATCACCATACAATAGATTACTTATGGAATATATCTTGCCAATTAAGCAAGACTAACCTACTAGTATCTTCACGAGTAAACACAACATTAATTTAAGATGATCGTAATATAAGTATTTGAGGTTATCTTAATTAGGACACTTTCAGACACTTTTTCAAAACTCTAATTTTTCTCAAAACATTATTAGGACTGGAGAAAGTATTAAATACAATAATTTAATCCAACATATCAAGTTCAGAATTAATCTTTTCATCTACATTTTTCCCAAGTAAAGGACTAACAGGTTAACCAGTGAGCTCCTCCATTAAGCCCTGTAGGGAGAAAATTAAATAGTTAAGTGGCATCTTAGACTATTTTGGAATAGAAGTTATAAGCTACAAGATAATTACCCGTGAGATATATTTCTCAGCATCAGTTCGTTTCAGAAAATGCATTGAATGGCGGGCGAAATTGGGATTCTTATCATCACTAAGCACAATGCCTTCTCTTATGTCTTCAAGGACCCTTACTTGGATGTATGGATCTTTTGGTGGTACCATATCCTATCAAAAGCATATTTCGGGAATAACAATTAATTAGTTTAATGTTAACTTGCAACAACTTCATTCTGCAACAAGGAACTGTGAAACCTAAAAGAAACACACATCCAGGACCTCAAACAACCAAGCCTAGTAGTTTTAACATGATACGATACACGCTTCTCATGTTGTTGATGGATCTCTTTATTAATTGATGTGGATTAAACTGTCCAGTAACAACTGAAGTGGCACCAACATAAAAATCTACATGATGGTCCTATTTGTATAACTGGAATCATAAAAGTTTCTGACACAGATGCTTAACATTCTTTAGTTGAATCAACATCAATCGAATTATTCAACTGCATAGAACACAAGGTTGAGATGCAACTGTGTGGTTCCTTTAGAAATTATAAGCAGCCAAAGCTAAATTTACCAGGCTAGGTTTGATTTCAGATAAAAGATCATGAAGACATAAATTGATACATGCATCTGTAACATAAAGCAATACCTTTCTCTTATGTGAAGGTACACATGCATGATGCATATGTGTGAGAGAGAAGGAAAGGAGATGAGGGAGGGAGAGGTTACCACAGTTAGATCAACAAACACTTTTGACATATAAGATTTCAATGCTGAAGAGTGCTTCTTGAAATATTCTTCCTCCCTATGATCAAGCTTCTCTTCAATTTCTTTAGGAATCACAGGCCCTATCTTCCATAACAAGTTCTGTATAGTTTCTGCTCGATTGTACCTGTATGGATATATGTTCAGAGTCAAAGAACAAAAACATAGGAACTACGCAGGAAGGTGGCTTTTGAAAGCGATACTTACACATAGGCCATTAGACAACGTTTATTTCGGACTATAGAAAATAGGTGGATGAGGGCTCCGTAGTGGTCAGCATTTCTAGCAGTTTGGACATCCAAACCTTCTTCCTGCATCTTCCTGTTTACACAACACGAAACTCAGCCTATATGGAAAAACATATAACAATGGAAAGGGATTTCTGAGTAAAATATGCAAAACACTGCAATGCCTTTAATTTAACTTTGCGATATGGCTTGACCAACACAGGCGCACATTCCACAAAACTCATGCCCATGTGAGATATCATACTCCAGCAGAAAAAGAAAAAAAAGGGACACACCAGGAAAAAGAGAATAAGGACATTATGTTAACCATTACCTTATCAAGGACTGAAGGTCAAGGTGATGTTGGGTGCATTCTCCAACTACTTGCTCAAACAAGTCTTTCTACAAGATCATTGGAAAAAGTATCAAGTAAAAGCAATCACATATTCACAACAACATAAAGATTGGTTAATGAGTTTCTACGAGAGTATGGGAAAAAGGTCCGTGGTAGATGAATATCAAAATTGACACGAGATAACACGTAGCAATATCATAAATAATTAACGATACCAAGATACCAATGGTATAGTGTGGGAACATGTTAAATTGGTTTTACACAAAAGTAGCAAGTTTTCTTAAAACAAAAAAAAAAATAATAATAAAAAAAACAAATTAAATGTAAACATAAGGTTTACAATCAAATCAATCATGCAAATCATTTTCCTCAACACAAGCAAGTTCTAACATAAACCAACAATTAAAATATAATAACGAGTGTCTAACTGAAAAATGAAGATCTGGACTTACATTAAATGGTGTGAGCTGACCCTTTTCTCCACTCGCAAATTCTTTCACAAGTTGGCAAGCTTTTCTCCCAAACATACTGAGTATCTTAATTGGACTATACACTCGATTACAAATTTCCCCTAAGATTACGAAGATGAGATGAGAACTACACAGAGCAGACAGCGCTAAAAACTAGTACAATGGAAAAATGGATGTGCGGGCCGTAATTGCAAAAGTGAGGCCAAATGCAAGAAAGGCCTAATAACTAACAAAGGAAGATTTCAAATTGGCAGGCTATTTCTGAAAAATTCAAATCAAACATAAAAATGGATTTTGATAAACATTTAGGCTTTGCAAACTGCAACTGTGATACTCAATGAAACTCCTTAACAAAGTGTTGGCTTTAAACATTTAGAGCCATCAATATGATGAAGTCCAACTACTTGCCCCAACCCATATGGGTTAGGCCAAAAATTTAAATCTAAAAACAATAAAAAAAAAATGGCAAACCAGCAACACGTAATGAATCATCACCGTAGTTTTATTTCATCAGAAACCATCATCAAACGATCTAGGAAAATTTGAAAAAGAGGATCTTTACCAAAATGTTCGGCATGAACATGTTCACCACTTTTGGCACTCAAACCTTCATGAAAACATCGATACAAAAATAGACACAGATTTCTAATACATTAGACATCAAATCCTTACTTTAAACTTTGATTTAATTGCTCACAGTATAGTGCATAAAATTTCAAACAAAAACAGTTCTCACAGAAATTAAAACAGCGAGCATGCAACTTTAGCATATCAGTTGAGGGCTCAAAACTCATCCAATCACTATCGAATTCCAAACACCATCACCTCAAATTGTTAGTAATGATATAGACTGCTCTTAATAATTTTTCACATGGTGGAGCTCAAATTATGTAGCATTGACACAGAGACACAACACAGTGCAAACACGTCAACACAAGTAATAATTTGAGAAAATTGTATAATTGAATGCAAACATACATGTTGGTGTCGTGTCAGTGGAGTCAGTATCTGCTCCAGTTCTTTATGAGTCCAGTTAACCAGTTTGTCTCATAGATGTCCAACATGTGGCGATTAAATTCTTAAACAGTTCAGATTAAAAGTTTGGAAATCACCCTCTTTTTATTAAAATAAAAGAAAAACCTGAAAACACGTTTAGTCATCAATCTAAAACATTGTCTCATCAGTACCATGTTGATCCACTCTCCGCCACAGTGCCGCCACGAAACTCAGCAACTCCGTCCAATTACAAGTTCTCCATTACCAACATAATACCCTCCACCTGAAACGCCAATTCCACCTTGAAGCTAGAAGTAATACAGCCCACTCAAACTTAAAATCCCCACCACTGTTCAACAAAACAACAAGCAGCAACAAGAGGATAATACAAATTGGATAGTATTAGTAATTTAAATCATAAAACTGGGAAAAGGTAAATGAAATGGCGTCGCAGCAAGGCGGTGAGATGGTGGCGTGCCGAGACAGCAAGGAGAGACGTGCTGGCGATACAACTCCTTCAAACTGTTAATCTGGGCCGTTTAAGATTTTAAATGACGCGTGTTGGACATCAGTGAGACAAACAGGAAAACTGTACTCATAAGGAACGGGAGCAGATCCAGACTTGTGTCAGTGTAGGATACCAGACACGCCTTTGATCGGTGCTACAACAAACACCAAAGTAATTTCATCAACAATGGTAAAATCTACGAAGAGACGAAGTTAATAACAATTTCATGTTTTATGATGAGAATGACATGAAGAAATATTGGAAGAGTAATTTGATCGAACATGTAAAATGCATGAAGAAAGTTGGTAACTAACGATAAACCCTAAAAAGAACAGAGCGAAAATGTGACAAAAAAAGAGTAAAGAAGCGAACCTCTGTGTGAGATGTGAAGGAAGGAACTAATGAACAAATTAATTAATTGCAATTGAGTATGCGAATAGAATAGAATAATAAGGGAGGGAAACTATACCTAAATTTTGGAAGAGGAGGGAAAATCAATGGATCAAATTTTCCCTTTACCCATACACCCTCCTTCTTTCTTACTTTTTTTTTTCTTAACCAAGGATGCCACATCAGTAATAAAATATAAAAAATGGATTTTGCTCAAGTGGAAAATCCCTTGAAACAATACACAAAACTCACCTAGCGATTAAGAATAGTTACAACAACAACAATCAAGTCTTATCATATTAAGCAGGGTTGATAGAAAAAGTTAAATAGTTAAGTATAATGAAATTCAATAAATATATATAGGTATATTAATAAAAAATAAAATAAAAACTGGATTCTTGTTACCGGAAATATACTAAAAAAACATTGGAATAGAAAATGTTAAAGTCAAAATGGAAGCAAACAATACATACTGAATTAGTATTTTTTTTTCTAGATTACCTTTGAATAATGGTGGGTAATTTATCCACCAACCAATGAAAATGAGCAATTTATTCGTGATGTCAAGATAGTTCATGGATACCACTTAAAAAAGTGAATGTTCATCGGTTGAGGTAAATTACCCACCATTCTTCCATCGGTTGTTTCTAGTTCGTATACGTCGACACCAATACCTGGTGTCCGCGGTTTGTGGGGTTTTTTAGGGGGTTGCGTATTTTTTGGTGTTCCGGATATATGCGGCGCCACCTTGTATTTTTTCCCGCTCTTTCACGAGTATTATAGTACTTCTTGTGCTAGCTCGTCATGAATAAATTTTGTCATTCAAAAAAAAAAGTTGTCACCATTTTAGAAACAACAGTTTAGTAATTAACATTTAACATGTTTGGTCGAAGAGGTTTGGCTGTTTGTGAGGGGTTTCACTTGTGTAACATTGGCCTTCTAATGTTATATAACATTAGTGTGTTAACCCGTGCAATGCACGGGTGCTAGGTTCTTTTTTTGTTTTTTTTTAGTGTCTAAAATTTATTTTATTTTTTTGCAAAATAAAAAAACAATGGTGTCTATAAAAAAGCGATGTTTCAAAATTTAATTTCGATAAAAAATTGATATCATAGTTAATATACATTAAATAAGATAGGATATTAAGAGATTAAATGTAAAATATTATCTAAACTAAATTTTTAGATGCTATAAATATACCATTTTTATAGTTTGTTCTTATATACAGTCTTACATGCGTAGAATGTAACGGAGAGGATCAAAGTTGCAGATGAAAAGTAAGCATGTCACATTTGTTTTAATTAAAACAATAGAAGAATACCAAAAAAAAAAAATCAAATTACATGTACATAATACAAAAGATTAAGTTAACCACATTTTGTTTATGATAGTTGTTATTTTTTAAAAAAATGATATGATAGTTGCAATAAAAAAAAATGGTGTATAAAAAAATAAAAAAGAAGTTCCGTCAAAACAAAATATAACAAAGGTTAATTTTTTTATAAAAAAAATATTAAGTAAATTAATGATAAAATATTGAATGCTAGTCCCCATATGAGATGTAAGTACTTTGTGGCAGTCCAATAATCTTTCATTTCCCATTTTCCATGTAAATTATTGAATGCTAGTTTCAGATCTAGTTGAACATGATATTCATCCATAAAAAAAAAAAAAAAAAATGCATCTTGTTCAAAGTCGTTGCAGATGAACATGTAGTGAATATATTTCTTTACTTTGATTTCTTGTCATCTTCCAAAGTCCATGGTAGTTCCATATGCAGGTGAGAATTCCAATCTCCCTACAAAGAAGCCAAGTGATTGTTAGAAGGTAGCCAAAGAAGAATCTTTGTATTATTTTACTCCTCAATGAAATAACATTGATTTGTAAGCATTATCACTGCTTCTCAATTAATTATTAGTAATTTCAATCATATGCTGTTCTACGTTTTTTCCTTTCTCACAGCTGAGCGCTTTGGCTCTGTTGCTGTTCTTATTTTGATGGCTTAGGGAGGCGTGTTAATGGTGGTCCATCCCCTTTTTTGGGAGTTTTGGTTTTCCCTTGTTAAGACTTAAGACCACTATGTAGTTTCAGGTGGATGGTTGTAGTTTGAAGCGGTTTATGACAGGTGCCACAGTACATTTTGTGGTTAGGTAACCTTTTATTATAATTTGCCTGTTTAAAAAAACAAAATTAGGGTGTGCCACGTGGCACACCTTTTTTTTTAAAAACAAAATTCAATTAAAGGAGAATAAGAGAACACGTGAGTGAGAGAACCAGTGAAATAGAAAACGCGCGCCGCGCCAACCCTTTTGCTTCCTCCTTCCCCTTCAAAACAAACTCACTCACCATCATCATCAATTTTCCGTCCACCGTACCGTCGGTCACCGCCGCCGCCGTCAACCTGCCATGAATGTGTCATCATAAGATTATTTTTTTTTTCTTTTATCTCTTTTTTAGAATGATTGAAATGTTCATAGAAATGAGATTAACCCATAATAAAAATCAAAATTTATATGAAAATAGAGAATAACAACACTTGATCAAGAAGATAAAACAATCGTTTTTGAACTAGTTTCAATTTATTAGGATTTGATTTTAGGAAATTTAGGGTTTA
>Ga0228711_1009171_pt1 | contig 13553 bp, 10 predicted proteins | sample MedpolnodulmetaG_2_FD_177996 | JGI IMG/M metagenome (GOLD analysis project Ga0228711, IMG submission 177996) | Root nodule microbial communities from Medicago polymorpha collected in Santa Monica, California, United States - brown nodules | ecosystem: Host-associated > Plants > Roots > Nodule...
AGTTCAATTGAACAAACTGAGTGGTGTTAAGAAATACAAGATCTCCATCTTCAACCTCGATATAGGGGAATTTGAATTGTCCGATCCTACCATTTCTTCTTTCTCTTCTACACATGGATTGGGAGCAGTTTGTCATATTTTGATCTATCCACCACCTCCGATCCCATCGACAAACTCTACCACCAACAACAACAAACCCAACCTCCCTCCACCTTCAATATTTGTTGAGAATGGCTTTCTCTGTTGTTCCATTACTTCTCTATATTCCACCAATCATAAGCTTAAACACTTTTGTGGAAAACCATGGAAGAAATTAAGAGAGAATCAAGACTATATACCAACAGGTTGAATCCACGATTACAGGTTGGTTAGTTCAGGATCTTGGATCATATACTTTTCAACACAAGGTAGATTCAAGAATATTATAATGGTTTTGTTTAAGTTAAACCATGTAGAATTAGGGTTTGAGCAATTGGGAATCATGGGGAAGAAGAATTGATGAAGTGAGAAGAAGAGAGGGAAGAAAGAAGAAGTCATGGGAATCATAGTATTTTTACTTGTGTTGTGTGTTTGAATATTTGTTGTTGCTTCTGGGCTATGAATGAAAAAGAACGGGGAAGAGGATGAACAGAAGTGTGTGCAAGATCTGGGTTTTGGAGAGGGGAGAAGAAGAAAGGGGTAGTATGGTCATTTTGCACATGCCTAATTTCATTAAGGGAAAAGTGGTCATTTCATGTGGATTTTGCTAAGTCATTCATGTCCTATCCCAGTCAGATCTTGCCATGCCAATGCCATGTCACTAATCATGTGCCACGCAAGTAATAAAATGGGATTAGGACCAAATGTCAAGTTTTTTTTTTTTTTTGGCTAAGCCAAGAGATTGGACAGGCATCAAGGGGAAGCAACGACATCCCAACTAGGTTGGCACCCCGCAGAACCCCCATCCTATGCCGTCAATGTCAAAGAAAAAATTTATTAAAAGGGGGGGGACAAAATAGTAAAAAAAGCAAAAGACGGAAAAAAAGAAACATCTGTCTACGGGAACCTAGAGCGAGGGAACCCACTCCGGTCCAAGAAGAAATCAGTCTGAAGAGGCTGCGGCAACACCGAGAACCAAACCTTGCCTTGTGTCGAATGACCCATATTAGCCAGCAAATCTGCACAACAATTTCCTTCCCTAAAGATGTGAGAAGTAATAACTTGAATTTCTTGGTTGCAAGCGCTATGCCAACCATTACGAAGTATAACCGGTACCAGGGATCGGTTTTTAAAGACCAACAGAGCATTCGTTGAGTCACTCTCTAACCAAACATTAGTCCAACCATGCTGAGCTGCATACTCCAAAGCAAGAAGAAAACCATATACCTCAGCATAAAAAACTGTAGACAATCCGATATTACAAGCAAAGGCGCCTAAAAGGGAACCACGGTGATCACGGAACAAACCTCCACACGCTGCAAGAGAACCAATAAGGGAGCCATATATGTTTACTTTTATCCAAGGGGTCGATGGGGCTTTCCAATACACCATCGACAGATCACTAACACGGCGGTTGTGAGGAGAGACCGACAAAGTATCCAGAATATAATCATCAGAGGCAATACATTTACCAACAGAAATATTGCCACTAAAACTAATAGCAGCCTAATTACGCATTGTTTTCGAGTGCAGAGAAGTCATTTGATTATTGAACCGTAAAGAATTACGAGCCTGGCAAAATACCATGAAGAGTGTGCACCGCCGCAGCCACATAAATATCTCGAACCTGAGAGGAACAGTTTTGCAGAAAGGAGCTAAGAAGGGCCGCAAAAAATGACATATTAAAATTGACATGGAGCATACCGCCCAACCAACGCCAAATATTCATTGCAAAGGGACATTGAAGAAATAAATGGTTGGAGGACTCATCCGTGCACATACAGAAACTGCAGATAGAAACAATGATACAACCTCGACAAAGGTTTTCTTCAGTGGGCATTTTCCCATGCATAATGCGCCAAAAAATAAAAGAATGTGAAGGAGGAATGCAATATTTCCATATCGAAGCAGCCCATGGTAACGAAATGGCAGCCGACATAAGAAAATTAAAAGCCTGTTTTGAAGTTAACTTACCATTGGAAGAGTGAAGCCAAACAAGAGAATCAAGCAAAGGGACGGTTGGAAAAACAATGGCAGCAACATGGTTTGCCACCTCAGGAGCAGCCAACACTGCCACAGTAATTGCAATGCTCCATCAACAATGACATCAGCCACCGAAGCTCGTAATTAGTATGAATAGATGGCGGAATGTGTAACAAATCAACCAAAGAATTATCAAGCCAGTTATCAGTCCATAAATTAATATTTGTACCCGTACCAACAATCCAAATCGAATTGGAAAAAACCATGCCCATGTTCTCTTTAATACCACCCCACACCGAAGAATGAAATAGTGTTGAAGCGGTTTGCCATTTTTAAGCAAAACTAAAAAGTAATTAATGATGGTGGGACCCACTTAATAGTAGGACCCACTATCTATTTTATGTGTCTATCTCTCTCCAAATTGCATAATCCATTTATTATACCAAATGGAGAGGATCTTTACCCCCTAAATATAGAGTGTATCACATGAGTCAAGATCCTCTCCATTTATGTTTATTTCCATTTCTGCCATTTGGAGGGATAAAGACAATTCTTTTTAGAAAAAGTATAAAATAATTAATGATTGTGGGACCCACTTGGTGGTAGGACTCATCATCTATTTTTTGTGTTTATCTCTCTCCAAATTGCAAACTCCATTAATTTTACCAAATGGAGAGGATCTTGACCCGAGTCAATCTTTGCTCCATTTATGTTTCCTCGATTTACCCCATTTCAAGTCATAGATGTGTGACATGTGGAAAAAATAAAATCAATGCCTGTGATTAAAAGGTTTAGAGAAAACAATTCTTTAATGGAAAAAAAAAAACATACGCGCTCTACAATACGCACTCACCTTCTTCCTTCTCACAATCTCACGACCGCCTCTCCCTCCCACTGCGCCACCACCGCCGCAACTCTCCCTCCATCCACCGGCGAACTCTTCCTCTTTTGCCCCACATCACCTCACCTAAATCATCCTCAGTCAAACTTTTCTCTTCACTGTTGTCGCCGCTTCAAACTGCCAACGCTTACGTGGCTGTAAAAAATGGTGATTTTATAGCTCCGAAACCTTAACTGTTTTGGCTTGTTCATGTAATATCCACTAATTTCGAATTAATTATATTCATTTTTCACTCATTTGGAAAGGAGCTGGTTTGTTTCAAATTTACAAAATTTTATTGAGAGAATGTTCAGCAAAAGGAAAATGGATTGAAAGTGAAAATTAGGGAAAGTACATACCATGGTGGAGGTCTAAGTTGGAAGGTTTGTGTGAGAAAGTGTGTTCATGAATTGAAGATGAGACAAGGGATTCGGTTGTCGTTGAAGAAGTATTGAAATCGAAACGCCATTTTTGATGAATTTTTTTAGAGATGTGAATTGAATTAAAGGGGACATTCTTCACTCTTACATTCTCAGAGGTGCACCAGTGGTAGCGTCGATGGGAGGGAAAGGCAGCTGTGAGATTATGAGAAGGGAGAGGGAGAGTGCGTATTGTAGAGCGAGTAGGCTTTTTTATTCATTAAAGAATTTATTTTTTAAAAACCTTTTCATCACAGCCATTGATTTTATTTTTTCCACGTGTCACACATCTATGACTTGAAATAGGGTAAATCGAGGAAACCTAAATGGAGCAAAGATGGACTCCTCTTGTCAAGGGAAGAAAGGTAGAGAGAGATTGAAAAAAGAATTCAAAAAAATTGATTAAAAAAAGGTCATCTTTTATATCGACATTAATGATAGAATTGTTGTTTAACAAAAAAATCAAAATATAATAGAAGCAAAGGGGGAAAATCAGTATAAAAGAACAAGTAAGAGTTTAGATTTAGAAATAGAAAAAAAAACCAAAAAATTATGGTTAATTTTTCGACGTGGTGGTATTTGGTCTAATTAATATTTTATTTGAGAGTTTTGTTCGGAACATCAAGCAGGTTCTCCTTCAGAACTTAGTTTTATCATTGGAAGCTTGTGGTGGTCAGAAAATGAAGAGATGATGGTCTTAAAAATAAACTGTGTAGGTCTAAGAAATAAAGATAACAATTTTATAGAGGACAATAAGAAGATCAAGATGGTGGTTTTATTTTAGCATGGGGCGGTCAGAGTTGATGGAAAAAGAACATAGAAGGTAGATAGCAGTGGTTTCATGGTGTTCTCCGTGGAGAGAAATAAAAATAAAAAGTTTTATTTGTTACTTACTAAATCATTTTTTTAAGAATATATATTTGTTTACGATTTTGAGATATATTTTTTTAATTGATTGAGATATAACATTATACTTGCTAAATCATTTTTTTTATCATATTGATACAAAGTTTTTACCGTTGATTAACAATAACTAATCTCTCTAAAAAAAAAAACAATAACTAATCCTCGTCGAAGAAACTGTGGAGCACATAAATTGGGTTCTCCTATTTCAACTATATATTTTTTTATAAGCATAAGATAAGAATTGAACTCCTAATCACATACTTAAAGATTTAAAGTTTTTTACCACTTGAACCAATCTACTATTGGTTACTTACTAAATCATTAATGAGATTAAATTGATAGTAAATGGATCTTTATAAACCTAATTCAATTGATCTCTATAAACCTAAATCAATTGATGGATGGATAGTGAATGAAATTGACCTTAGTTCTGTTGAAAACAAACTAAATATGGAAATGGATTAAATCTAGAAATTAGAATAGATACAAAACAATATCAATCAAAATGGAAGAGACGTTGACAACTAAAGAAAGACACATATGTCAATTGAGTTGTGCACGATTATTTGATTATAAATTCGTTCAAAAATATCATTTTTGAATAAAGATTTTGTAATTTAATATTTAACCAGTTTGTTCGTCGTAAATTAAATTTTTGAGAAATAAAAATATAAGGTTTGTTAAGTTAATTTAAAATCAAGGGCAATTATGGTATTATGATAAAATTTAATAAAGTTTTGGGTGTGACCAGATATTGTATGAGTGCAACTAGAAAAAAAATCTTGTTATTAACCTTCTAAAATTGTAGAATTAGTTTATTATTGTCGTGTTCAACTCTAATTAAAAACAAATTTCGTCTTTATAATCAAACTAATGCATTTGTAAAATGTTTTTAACTGTGCCGGGGCAATTTGAATTTGATCATATATTTGATAGAATAAATATGAGCGCGACATAGATAACACAATGAAGGACACAAACTTATTTGATTCAACACGTCTTTCCATGGCATGTGAAAAGTTCTCAACATAATATAATCATTGCATCAGATGTTATCATAATTATAATTATAATTTGAGTAAACCATCAAATTGGTCTCTGTTTTTGTTTTTAAACCAAATTTTCAATTTGGTGACTGACTCTATTAATAACTCAAAATGGTCTCTATCTTTGTTAAACGTTTCTCAGTTAGGTCCCTTCGTTAGTATCCGTCTTTTGACGACGTCAACTGTAATAACTGGGATAGAGTTTGGCGGTTATTTTGAATGTAAACAACTTAATGCCTTTTGGATCTTATTTTGTATGTTGAAGACGTAAACTAACAGAGGGATCAATCTAAGAAACGTTTAACAAATAAATGGACCATTTTGAGTTCTTAAGAGAGTCAATGACCAGTTTGAGAATTTGATACAAACACAAAGACCAATTTAGTGGTTTACTAATTATAATTTACTTAACTTTCATATCATCGTACGAACCTGAGTACCTACAATAATAATATTGTACACACTATAAATCTAAAACCATTTTGTTTTATTTGGTTTCAACGGCAAAGGCTACGGTGGGAGACCTCTTTAGGTCTCCGACCGTGAGAGACTTGGATTTTTTTTATTTTTTTTGCAAAATAGATATTAACCATTGGATATACTTGAAACTTTTTGAAGACCATGATATTATCATACTCTCTTTAACACTAGATTATATTTACACTCATCCTTCTCTTTCCCTCCATGTTTCTGCTTACTGCCCAACCACCATCACCACCACCAGCAACCTCTCAAATGTAACCTATCTTAAAGATATTAGATTGTCAAATCATTCAACAGATCATCCCTACTGGTTCAATCGGTTTTAGTGTTGGTTAGCAAATCCAACATTGCCCTGAGTTTTACAAAACCCATGCAACAGATCTGAAACTTCTCACTTGTGACTTGTGAGTAACAAATATGTCGCCGTTGTCCCTCATATTAGTTCCAGATCGACGGGGTTATGGTATTAAGACAACTTGTAGCAGTTCCAGTATAGTGGTTTAGCAGTCTGTCAGGGGTTGATAAGAAGCATGAGGGTCTGTGTTTTTTGTAGTGTGTTTTGGAGATGTTTGAGTTTGGGTTTTCAAGACATAGAGAGCTTGGGTCTTACCTACTTTCTACTTGAATTGCATCAATTTTTATCACTTTCAAAATTCTGATTGTTCACCCTGCATAATTCTGCAGTTTGTTCCTTTGGGTTTGATTCAGTGTTTGGGTAGTTGACTTGGTTGAGTTGTAGAACTGGTTTTTGTGCATTTGATCATATGCCAATTTTGTACTATATGGATATTATAATAGGATTGATGACTTGAAAACTGCAATGGCTTTGATGCTTAAGCCTTATGCTTGATTAATTGTGTCAGTATGTGTATGTTTGGAATCCTAAGAGGTAAAGGTTGTTCAAAGCAGATTGTTGGTAAAGGAATTAAACTTTTATGAAAGTGTGTTTTTTTTTCCTGGGTTGTTTTGGTTGAGAGGTTCAAGAAAGTGTGAAAAAAAATTATAGTGTGGAAAGATTATAGTAAGATCGGTGTTCTTCATTAATTTGATGATAACACTGTTCATTTTTGTTGTAAAAATAAAAAAATCAGTCTTTTATAATGTCTCCTACCGTAGGAGACCTATTCAAGTCTCCTACCGGAAACTGCACCATAATTTGATGATAACCATGAAATATTGTTTCAATATTTTTAAAAGAAACTTTTTTTTGAGTAGATAGACGAAATGACATTAGACGAAATGGCAAAGCAATTATAAACTCACACACATAAGTGAAGGTACCGGGGTTCGAACTCCGGTCATGGCATCCGTCCTAACAATTTCGGCATTTTGTCAGTTGAGCTAAGACTTATGGATTTTTTAAAAGTAACATTAATAATATATTGATATTGTAAAATGATATATAATAAAACAGCGTTGCTATATATCTCGGATAGGAATTTCACAAAAGCTTCACGAAAACTTTACACCGTTAGATCTTCCCTAATCTCTATGCCACAATAATGGAGCAGTTGGAAGCATTCATGAATGGGTCCCTAAGCTTTGTCATATATCTCTGGGTTTGCCCCTCATCCGTACAAAACATTTCCATTTATTCATCCTTATCGTTTCTATTCATGCTCATGCATAATCACTATAAAACAACACCAGGTCGAGCTCCAATTCAAAACAACATAAAATCCAATATTAATTAACATGTTTATTAGTATTTTTCTCATATTATATTTATTTATGAGTTTAATTTTTTTTCTTCTCATTTTATGAGTTTAATTTTAATAAATCCACAATAAATCATACTCAATTATTGTGTGACTTTATCCTTAAATATACTAAATATCAAATTTAAATGTTGAAGATGTATATGAACTAAATATTTATCAATAGAGAATGTTGGTGCACGTGATATGATAGAAATATAATATGATAAGTATATGGATAAAAATATGACATGATAATAACTTATCCTATTAGTTTTTTTAAAGAAGTCAAAATGAAATATATTAATGCTAGCATATCTTCCCAGCATAAGGTGTGCCAGAAAGGATAGCCAAAATATTACAACAATAGTTCAACATGAAAAAACAATTAGTCGACACACAAACATCACTACTAGAAACTCTCGACTTTCCTGCGGAATTTCCTGCGGGTTATCCTGAAATTTCCGCAGGAAACCCGTTTCCTGCGGATTTTGCCAAGGATTAAGGTTCCCAGGTAATACCTTCGTGGGTAATTGTTTCCTGAGGATATTAGGAACCGCAGGAAACTTACCTGCGGAAATTTCCTAAGGAAATTGGACAATAATCCGCAGGAAATATTCGGTCAGTGTTTGAGGAGTTTTCCTTGCCCAAACATACTCGCAGGAATTTCCGCAGGAAACGATGTATAGAGAGGAATATTCCGCAGATAAATCCGCAGGAAATGGTTTGATAGAAATAAAAAAATAATACTCGTTAATGCATTCCAGAACGATATAAATTATAGAAGATACAATTTTTAAACATTTCAGCAATTTGAACAAAAGAATGTTTAACAATTGCACTTATCAAACAACATACTAAGATTAAAAGAGACACATGTCTCTTTATAGTTGAACCTCCAATACCCAATTACTAATGTCTCATACCTCTAAAAGTCTGTTCCACATAGCAAATACAAGTATCATAGTTTTCTCCAAGTTTTGAGGAGTAGAACTAAAAGTAAAAATTCATGAATAGTAGCAAATGTTGCAACTAAAAGTATGTCCTATTGACAAAAGAGATACGGCTGTAAAAGCAAAACTGTCATAGAAGCTCAAAGCCGAGAGGAAATCAATCACACAACTTGGTAGTTTTCATTCAACAATTGTGTTCTCTGAGCATATTTAGGAGGATTACCACCCTCAACTGGTATGATATTCCTAACCTGCAAAGAGAAGCAAGGTATTTGGTTAAGATCCCATTACGTCATTATTCAAGCAATAATATGTCACATACCATCAGTAACTGAATGAAAAGAACTTCTATTATTTAGAGATGACAAAAGACTTCCTAGCCTTACAAACATCTCAGGGTCAATAAATGTGTCAATTTCAAGTTTTTATCATACCATCATGACACGTCATTCCAAATTATACTACATCACAGCCCCTAATAAATTTGAATGCCAAAATAAAAATAAAAACATACAAACCTTCAGGTCACTAAATGTATGAGTTGCCATAAAACTAACTGAAATGGGAAAGAATGCTGATGCATCTGCTTGTCGAACAACAAACTCCAACAACCCACTGCCAAATATATTAAGATCAAACAAAACAAATCCAAAAATACAAAGATCATAGTATAGCACAAGTTAGCTCTTAGAAAACCATTCCAATTTTAGCAGACCTACGATTTGAATTATCAATCAGCACGATGGACCACTCCAAAATGAATTCCTAGAGTCATACCTGCAAAGCCAATTTTATTAAGGAATTACAAAGAGAGTAAGAATGGTATGTACAAACGTGAAGTAAAATTATTTACAACCATAATTTGAACTCAAAGTGCCTCTCGCCCCTCGTGGACGTTTTATCCAAGTATGTTTTGCTATAGATGTTGATGGTATATTAAATGTCTCTGCAGAGGAAGAAACCAGCGGAAACAAGAAAGATATCACGATAACGAAAGAAAATGGTAGACCATCAACTGAAGAAATTGAGAGAATGATTCAAGAAGCTGAGAATTTCAAACAGGAAGACTTGAAGTTTAAAAAGAAAGTTAAAGCAATGAATGTTTTGGATTATTACCTTTACAACATGAGGAAAGTAATGAAGGATTGTAGTGTTACTTCCATGCTAACCTCAACAGACAAGATGAAGCTCAATGCTGCAATGATAAAAGGAAAGAATTTGATTGATGATAGAGAGCATAAGAACATTTGATCTTAACCAAAATCATTTTGTGATTCAGTAAACAAATAGACAATAACAAAAGGATGGAGCCAAAATAACTTCCTGGAAAACAACCCCATATATATTTATTAGCTTTTTCCCCTCGGTGATACTTTGATTGCTCCACTCTTATTCTTATAGATTAAAAGGTAACCATTGCATATAATAATCAATACAAAACTAGTAGTAATGCAATTTTCTTAACAAGATATCAAAGTAAAACATTTGAAAGTAATGGTTACTGACCATGACCCTGTAATCATGATTGCTTTTTTGGGGTGTGAGTTCAGCTCCAACAGAAAAGCACTGAACAGACAAGTCAATATATGGGTTTGAGGTTTAAGATTAGGAGGTTCTTGCTGCAATACCTTGAAAGTTCCCAACCTTGAGGTATAGATCATATAATGAAAAATTCAAATCAGAGTATATAATGAAAAATTCAAATCTATGATCCTAAATGCAACAATCACTAACAAAATCGAAAACTATTAACAAAATCCTAAATCTAACAATCACTAACAAAATGGAAATAGTTTGAATCTGAACCGATGGTCTATGATCGAAAACTTTAGACATTCAGATTCTCATTCTCGCAAAACAGAAAGTTTTTTGGCCAAATAAACACAAAAGTCAAACTAATACTGCAACAACTCTGGCTTGTTAACACAAAGATGAATGCACAAATATAAACTGGATATACAAAAATATCATCAAATAACCAAACAAACTCAAGATAACATCATATTTGAATTAATAAACTAGGACAACATCAGTACCATATTTTATACTATGATTGGGACTACATCAGTACCATATTGTGACTCTGGACTATGCTTAGAAGATCTGAACATGCGTACAATACAAAAATCAATTGACAAATGAAATTAAAAATCAATTCAACTAATTGAGGAACAAAAATCAACAATCTAGATGCAAAAAAAAAAGGCAAAATCAATAGGAACACGTTGATACAACACATCAATGAAAACTAAGACAAAAGCAAATTTCAAAATCCATGAAAACTATATCAAAATCAATAGAAATTTCATTTTGCGGTGGCGAACTCGAGGGAATTGCATGTTGCAGTGATGAACCATCAGAGTTATAGATGAAAACACATAAATTTTAAAATCAATTTCCAACTCCTCTTTTACAACATCAACATCAGATAAATTTCAAACCTAGCAATAACGCATCAATTTTCAACATCAACAACGACGCAACAATTTCAAAATCAACAACACGAATCTCAGAATATGAAAACCTAACAGTTTTAGAGTATAAGAATACTAACCCAAACGATGATAATAAATGAGATCGGTGTGAAGTAACCGCGATTGGACCCTTGCGAAGAGCGCCAAAGCATGGAGGCATGAGAAGAATCACCATAATCGAGCGATTAGGGTTGATTCGATTGGGGAACTCAGTGAGGATTTGGGAGAGAAACTGAATTACGATTGGGGATTTGGTTTCTTTTTGCGTATTCCTCATCTGCATATGAAGAACGAAGAAGACAGAGCTGAGAATTTGGGATTTGTGTTGATTTTGGGTATGGACACGTCATGGGTCAAAATATGTTTTTTTAATTTATTTATCTTTCTTTATAATTACTAATAAACTTATATTATACCCCTCAAAATATTAAATCTATGATTTGAGTTTAATTTATATAAACTAGCATATAATTCCCTAAAAAAAATATTACGAGCATGTAAGTTTATTTATAATATCCAATGCTTTTTTTGATAATATCCAATATCCAATAATTTGTTGCCAAAGCAATACAAGATTATTAATTTATTAAGTTCTTCAAAAAAAGAAAATTACTAAGTCAAAAAAAAAATTGTAAGTAGTCTAGTGGTTAAAACTCGCACAATTAAATATAGGGAATTGGGATGTCCGAGGTTCGAACCCTGAGTTAAGTTTACGGGGATCTAAGTCAATTTTTTATTAATGTACTCATAGAAAACAAATATGTCTAATAAAATATATGAGTATTTATTCATATTTATTATTTTTTGGGTTTTTAAGATACTTTCCGGCTCATTTTAGATACTATTGTCTAATCACTACCAAAACAATATACTATTGTCTAATAAAATATAAAATTGATTACTTTTTTAAAAAATAGTCAGGTACTTGATTGTATTTTTTAATTATTTTTAAAAGAATAAGAAATTCAAAATAATACTATTTTAAAATTTAAGAAAGAAAAAAATAAACAAAAACGCAGCAAAATCCGCAGGGAAATCTGCAGGAAGACCTGCGGAATTTCCTAGCGATTCAAGAGAGAAAACGAAAAAAGAAAATAAAAACACTTCCGCAGGAGAATCCCCAGCAAATAAAATCGTTACCAGCGGATTTTCATGCGGTTAGACCAACCGCAGGAAACATGTCCAGATCACTAAGAACCGCCGCAAAATCCTTAGGAATTCCTGCGGATTAATTTCCTTAGGAAACTCCGCAGGTAAAGCGAGAGTTTCTAGCAGTGCATGACAAAGTATTCTGGCACTGATCATAAAACTGATAATGAGAAGCAGCAAACTTAACTTTATACCACTAAAAAAAGGAGTTTAATAATCTCAAAAAACCTAAGTTCAATACTCCACCGACAAACTTATCCTTTTATTCCCTCAAAAAAAATTTATCATATTATTGTTTGGTTCACATATGATAATTAACAGGATTGCATAATTTTATGCTTGCATGTGTTTGACGAGACAAACAAAAATTAAATTTAGAACATTCAGCCACAAATCGATGCCACAAAAGGTATCAACAACATGCATAAGCAAACTGATGCCACATAGGTGAAAACTCCAAATGGCAGCTGGACTGAAGAAATATTTATTTGGTCACAAACATAAATCAAAAGTTATTAAGTACACACAAAATTGAAAAAAATTAAAAGTGATAATAATTTTATGTAACTAAATTTTTTCTCATTTATTTTTCTCCATTTTTGTTAGTATGCTCAAACATCTTTCATTTGTATTTATGCTTATATAAGACTGGTTCTACAAATTGATGCCACAAAGGTACGAAAAACATTCTAAAGCAAACCGATGCCACTAATAATTCCAATAATTGAAAATCCAATAATTGGTGAAAACATGCTTTTATTCATCGATCCACGAAATAAAGTGGAAAAAATTGTTTTACAATTGTATTAGAAAATAGCATGATCCAAGAATATAAAATTGGGTTTAGATGACTCAATATTCATGATTCATAGAAAAGGTGAAAATTTTGTGAAAATTGTTTTTCTGACATTCATAACTTCACAATGACACATGAAAATTACCTAAAAACCCCCAACAGTAATTAATTACCATTGGGATAGCTGCCGCTGAAAAATTGTTTTTCTGTTTCCAATTCTCATCTTCCACCCACCTATCTCTCATCTTCAATCACGGTCATTGGATTCCCCAACATCATTTCATCCAACCATCTCCATCCCGCCACGTAATCACTCACACTCTCTCTTCCTTTTTCCCACTTGCTATGTTTCATAAAATCCAGCACCAATTCATCAACACAAAGACAAAGTAGCGGTTAAAACAAAATCCTTATCCTGCAATGGCCACTACCCTCACTTCCAATATTTAGTATATTATTATGGGAAATAGAGGCACTTGGACTTGTTGTGGCTGATGAATCCTGGTAAAATACCCAAACGGATGAGAAAGCTCTGTCATAATAATAAAAAAAAACAATTTTGATGCTCCACGGTAGTTAACTACGGCTGGAGATTTTTTTTTTTTTTTTTTTGTTTTTTTGGTTTAAAA
>Ga0228711_1009172_pt1 | contig 13551 bp, 14 predicted proteins | sample MedpolnodulmetaG_2_FD_177996 | JGI IMG/M metagenome (GOLD analysis project Ga0228711, IMG submission 177996) | Root nodule microbial communities from Medicago polymorpha collected in Santa Monica, California, United States - brown nodules | ecosystem: Host-associated > Plants > Roots > Nodule...
CCCCCCCCTAAAAAAAATAAATAAATAAATAAATAAAATAATAAATTAATCAAAAAAGATTATATGGAATAGATTATACATGATGGAGCCTTGAAGAAGGAAAGAGCGTAGACAGACTTTAGAAGAATCAAACGGCCACCGAAGGAAAGAAACCGACGCTGCCAACTAGACAGTCTAGATTTTATACGGCTAACCACAGGTTCCAAAAATGACAACCTCTGTGGGTTTCCACCAATAGGCAACCCCAAATAAACAAAAGGAATTTTACCCATTTTACAATGAAAAATAGTTGCGGCCTCATTCAACTAAGATTCAGCAATGCTTACCCCAACCAAACTACTTTTGTGAAAGTTAACTTTTAGACCAGACACCGTCTCAAAAAGAACTAACATAGCCCTCAAAGCACGAACAGTAGCCCAACTCTTTTCGCCTAAAAGTAAGGTGTCGTCAGCAAACTGAAGATGGGATAAAATCATCGAATCACTCCCCCCAACCTTATAACCACGAAACAACTTTGACTCAACCATAACCTTCATCATAACATCCAGGCCCTCAGCTGCCAATAAGAACATAAAAGGTGAAAGTGGGTCGCCTTGTCTTAGACCCCGACCAAGAACGAATTCATCCGTAGGACTACCATTCACAAGAACAGAAGCAGTAGCCGTGGTTACACATTCCTTGATCCATTCCCGCCAGAAATTAGGAAAACACATTTTGCCCATCACCGAATCAAGATACCCCAAATCCACTGAGTCATAAGCCTTTTCAAAATCAACTTTAAACATCATCAACTCTTTCTTGGACCTACGAGCTTCGTCAACCACCTCATTTGCAATCAGAATACCATCAAGGATTTGTCTATTTTTAACAAAAGCAGACTGAGTTTCTGAAATAACGCTCCCAATCATCTGTCTCAATCTATTTGCCAACAATTTTGCCAGTATTTTATACAAACTTCCAACCAAAGAAATTGGTCGAAAATCATTTAAAGACTGCGGACTGTCCACTTCGGGAATAAGAGCAATGGACCTATGACAACTGTTTCAGAAGCTTCAACATCCTCTCTCCAACCACAACCTATCAATTTCTCGACCTTTAACCTGAATATCACCACCACCCTCTTTTAACCATGAACTTGAGGAGTTCAATACATAGTTACAGAATTCGCTGGATTGACTATAGAACCACGAATTGGTTCATACGAAACGGCTCGCGGTATTTTCGTGTACTGGTTCGTGCAAATTCGTGAAGAAATTCGCATAATCAAGCGAATCAAGTGTACCCGCATAAACCAACGCCATGAGAGTAGCCTGAGAGTGAGAAGAACGCGAGCAAGAGTGAAGAAACTCGGTTGAAGAAATTGGGTCTGGTAGGCGGCTGCGTTTGTTTCACGTGGAGGAAGAAGATGATGCAGTTAGGGTTAGCGTGGAAGCTGGGCTTGCTGGACTTTTTTTTATTTTGAACTTTTCTAAATTTGGCTCAATTCCACTTGTAAACTCTATTTGTTTTAATTAAAATGCTTTTTTTTTTGTATCAAAACTATAAATACCTCCATAATAGTTTTATTGTTTTTTACACCAGAAAATCTAAATACAAGCATAGCATGGGTTCTCTGTTTTTGATTTTTGAATATTTTTTAACTACAAATACTTCTAAAATTATTTATAAATTGTTTATTTCTCACTTTATGTTATAGTCAGTGTTATATTAATAAAGTAATCTTATTACTCATTATAAAATTAATTTAATTGAATATTAAAAAATTTAGAGTATCTGAACGGAGATAGTAGTAAAAACACAAATTGAGATGATACTCTTCTATAAATATTTAGTGATTACCACTAAAATTTAAGTTTTATTTAAAAATTCTAGTAAAAATAAATATTTTTCTTAAAAATTTATTGATGGCTTATTGTATTTAATTAGGTAATATTAGTACAACGAACCGAAGCGTACCAAAGTTCTATAACTCTACATGTATCGAATTCTTCTCAAGTCGCGTACCATGAACCCGTACCCATACCACGTACCGATGCGAATTACGAATTATGTGACTATAGTTCAATACTCTGGTCTATAATAACGTACATAATTTGTTAGACTCTGGTCTATAATAATGTACATAATTTGTTAGAGGAAAGATTGGCAGATTACAGCTTTGATGAGCACTCAGCAAAATGGGACAACCTCAAAACTCAAGTGGACAAAGTTGTACAAGATTTAAAGGAATCGGAAAACCAGCTATTAAAGCTAACAGAGAAATAGTCAAGCAATGGCTTACAGAAGTGCTGCACCATATGGATCTGGTGGACCTCATGTGTAAAGATCAAAGGCAGATGAAAGCTCCAAAGCCTAAGACTATTGTTAATAATCTTCAGGAAATCTGAGTTCCCTCTTTTTATTATTGAAGAACCCGAGTTTATGAGAATTGCTACCGAGCATCTGATATTTAGATGGGCTGATATGCTAGCTTCCTCATATTTTGTTGCTTCTACTTCTAAACTTGAGGTTTTTAAAGAAGATGGCTGCTCAGAGGGCAAAGCAATAGGCCATGTTAGCTAAGCAAGAGTAAATGGATCTGAAGCTTGATGCTGCAATTTACAAGAAAGATACTATGGATGACAAGCTCTCAGAGATTTTAAATTTGATGAGAAGAAACCCTTATGATAGTCTTTGTTACCCTTCTTTTATTGCTTTTTGCACAAGCTTTAAACCGTTAATCAACATTTTTTAACTTGTATTGAATATTCTCAGTATCTTTTATGTAAGTTATGTCCTTTAAATGTTTATATTTTTGTTGATGACAAAAGGCGAAAGACGAAGTAAGAAAATAGAAATTTAATTCTCTGCTAATCAATTGTTTAACGCTATGCAAAAAATAGATTTTATTGTTTCTGGTGCTTTAATTTATTTTCTTATGAAATTAACATGAGACTTAGAGTAAGGGAAGCTCATCTTTTGGCTTTTTAGACACAGGGGGAGCTTTCAAACTCCATCCTCTGAAGTTGCCAAGTTAATTAATAGGTTAAATTGCATTTTTGGTTCTTTAACTATTTAATTAGTATCGCTTTGGTTGCTTAATTAAAATTTGATTTATTTTGGTATCTTAACTTTCTCTTCTTACATATTTTGGTCATTTTTGTTAGTTTTAATTCAAAAACGTTAGGTTTTCTTCATCTTCTTATACTCTTCTTCATCTTCATATCATCTCCATCAACCTTCAACAACAAAAATTCCGAGAAAAATTCCAGAAGAAAATGAAGAGAACCTAACATTTTTGAATTAAAACTAACGGAAATGACCAAAATGTGTAACGGAGAGAAGTTAAGATACTAAAATAAATCAAGTTTTAATTAAGGGACCAAAGCGATACTAATTGAATAGTTAAGGGACCAAAAACATAATTTAGCCTAATTAATAAATATAATTGTTCTTAAAATTATACAAGTTTTTATCATCAAAAAGTAGGAGATTGTTGAATCAAAATGGGGTTTGAACAATATTTCTAAAGTTTTTATGATAACAATTTATAAATAAAAAAAACAATTGGATATGTTAATGTGTGTTCAAAGTATGCAAAACCATAGAATTAAAGTCTGACTCTCAAAGTCAAGTTTTAGTTCTAAAACATCAAGACTCTCAATGTATAAGAAAACATCTGAAGCAAAAGAGAAAAGAGAAGCTTATATGACTTGGAACATGATTTGAAGAAAGGTCAACCAAAAAGTCAATGCCTTGATCAGCAAAAGATTTTCTCTCAGAAGCATATCTAAAGGAATGAAGACTCTGAAGGTGACATCAGAAGCTGAAGACTTTGACTCAGTTTGTCATCTTCTGAAGGAATGTCACTATCAACCTTAAAGTAGTACAATTTGTCGTCTTCTGACCACATGCAGAAACAAATATTGAAATTCAAGAACAAAGAGAATGTCGTTGTTCCTGATACTATATGATTATGTACTGAGTTACTATTATTCATTCTAAACCTCACTAAGACTTCACGAGCATACCTTTTTTGACACACAAAAATCCCATTTGGATTTTGTATCACCTCAACTCCTAAAAAATATTGCATCCTTCCCAAATCAGACATGTAAAATTCTACCATCATTGAATTTTTAAATTCATCACACATATTCATATCATTTGCGGTATATATTAAATCATCAACATAAAGACTTACTATTAAAATCTTGCTTTCTTCCTTTGTTTTTGTAAACAATGTATGTTCACAAAAAACATTTTTCAAAGCCTTCTTGATCAAAGTATGCTTCTACCTTGCTATACCATGCTCTTGGTGCCTACTTAAGGCCATACAAAGCCTTTTTCAGCTTGTAAATTTGTTTTTCTTCACCTTCTCATATCCTAATGGTTTCTTCACAAATACCTCTTCATTAAGTTCACCGTGAAGAAATGCACTCTTCACATCCAACTGAAAAACATCCCAACTGTGTTGAACAGTCAAAGCAAGTCTCACCTTGTACTTATCTAGAGCAAAGACTTCAGTGTAGTCAACTCCATATTGGTGTGCATACCCCTTCACCATTAGTCTCGCCTTGTACTTATCTATCTCTCCATTCTCATTGAGTTTAGTTTTATAAATCCACTTAACTCCAACTAGTTTCATTCCATTTGGTAAAACAGTAAGCTCCCAAGTCTTGTTCTTTTCTATTGATTCAATTTCCACTCTCATTGCATCTCTCCACTTATTGCTTTTGCTAGCTTCCTCAAATGAGAATGGATGACTGATGTGAGGATTAGACAAGTGTACCAAATCGTTACCAAGTAATAAAGTGATAAGTAGAGTATCGTATCCACAGGGATTATTGTTTCGTCCAAACAATTTGTGTTACTTATTTTAAGTTTGACGATAAAATAAAAGAGTTAAGGGTTAGAGATTTGCAATTTTTATTTGTTTACAACATAGCAAGTTACCTGTTTTTGGTTGCAGAAAAGTAAGCAACGGTTATGATTCTTCGAATCCCCCTTATTTATATTGTTGGATATTAAATAACAGTAATGTCGCGTTCATTTATATTAGGTAGACTATACAAGTGATGAGGCCGTTGGGACGTGACTAACCTAATTGGTTGTCAAGCTGCACCTGCTGATCACAAGGTGATTCTGATGTGTCAGGTCTATACTGATGAGTCAATAATTAGTGTTTTTTATTTAATATTTAATTTTATTTTATTTAGATTTAGTATGTTTTTATTTCCTTTTAGAGCTATTTTACTTCAATTGCAAGTTATTTTATTTGAGGAACAAATATTCAAAAGATTGAGTCTTGGAGCAAAAGAAAGGAGAATTGGAGCTGATTCGTGCCAAAAATATGAAGATCTTATACAAAAATATCTTGTGCAAAGAAATTGAAGATATTGTACCAATATGGCATAGGCGCTGATGTAAGATTTTTACATGTCATAAACTATTTACACGTAAGTATAATAGGATCGTTTCCACAGGGAGTTGCGTATATCTTAAGCATTTTAACGCCATTTATCATATTAAGTGTTTGGGTATTAATTGTTTGTTTGTGTAAAACTATTTTTAACTATTCGACATAAAAGTAAAACGAGACGAGATAGGGCTATTTCGCTTGGGGTCAGAGACATCAACCAAGCGTAACAGCTGCAATCTCTCGATCAAATAACGGATTCTAGCTATTTAAACGATATTATCACAATCACTCGACTATATCATTCGTGTCCAAATGATATCGTTATTTCTAAGGGATCGTTTAGATGTCGATTTCCCAAACATTTAAACGATCACAAAGTCGATTGGATCGTTTAATCGACGATTTCCCAACCTATTAAACGACCCAAAAGCATTAAGTGCTAGATTAAAACTGATTATCAAATATTAACATCTATGTCTAGATTGAAAACTTAAGATAGAATGTTATTCTATTTCTTAGATCCAAAAGTATTTGTCAATATCATTTTGCATCTCAATAAAGCATTAAACACAAGAATAACAACAATATTGAATAAATAAGCTAGAACCATATATTAAAAGATCAAGAGTTACATAATAGCTTGTTTGAATACCTCAAAACCCACAAGGGTAGATGTAGCTACATATGTCTATGATAGCTTTGCAAAGGATGAAGAAAAGATGAAGATTCCATGCCTAGATTCATGATGTCTCAATAAATCTTGGGTTGAATCTACTCCTAACTACCTTGATTTGGGTTTCTCTCTCTAGAAAAGCCCTAACCTCTCTAAAAACCAGAAAAATGTAATAGAAAATGTAATGGAATGGCTGGAAAGAGAGAAGAAAACTATTTATATGGGCCACTTCTGCGAAATTTCGCTAATAGCCAAATATTTCGCTATTAGCGAAATGTATAAAATATGCCTCTGCACCAATGGAGTTGCTCCACGTGTTCCTTATCCACTTGAATTTCCTGAAGTTCGTTGATGACTTCGCTAATGGCGAAATCTTTCCTGATGCAACTTCGCTAGTGGCGAAATATTCGCTAATAGTGAAGTTTGGCATTCTGCTTCTGAACTTCGCTGATAACTTCGCTGATGGCGAAACCTCACTGGAACTTTGCCAACATTTCGCTAATGGCTAAAATCTCACTAATGGCGAAATCTTGTGAACTGTGTACAATTTTATCCTTGCTTGCATTTTCCTGCACAAAAAGGGTTGAGTAAGGCATGTAAAGCATAAATGACATTAATGCACCTAATTGAAGCTTTTCCATCAATAACTTGTAAAACAAATCACCAATGAACATGAGTGAGTAGACTCTTCTTGTCTTGGGATTGTTGGATGAGTCTAATGACCTAATCCTAATCAAATCAAGCCTTGAACCCTAATTTTGTATAAATCTACTTTCTAATCTAATTTCACCGTTTTTATAATGAATTAACAAATACCAAACTCATAAAGCGACAGCGAAGGGTTAGTATTTGTTAATTCATCATCACAAATATCAAAGTGAAGCATCGAAAGAAGAATTTTTGATATTGGAACAAGTGAAATTAGACAAGGATTGTGAAACATGAGAACAGTCTAGCAAACCTTGAGACAAATAAAGTTTCGTTCTTCAAGGATTCTAATAGCAATCAACCATGAGAATAGGCGTGGTTGCTAGAGGAACACACTCACTGAAACCGAAAGGAGATGTGATAGGCTTAAGAGAAACTTGCCTTTAGAAAGTAGGTCCAATATAAAGTTTAGGTTTAGGGTTTGGTTTGTGAAGGGTTTGTCACTAAGATGAACCAATCAAACCAAGACGCTTTTTATTATTCTTTTTCAACCGTTAAAAATCCAACCTTTACAACTGAACTTTCTTCTAATCATCAATAAAAGCTAATTAAATTGAATAACTCCATGTTGGAATGATACTCTCTCTTTACTACTTTGGTAGAACCATGCACTTGCAGTTTTACTCATCAAGCTTTTGGCGCCGTTGCCGGGGAGTTAACCAATTTAATTAACTTTTTAGTAGTGGTTAGAATTTTTCTTTTTCTTTTTCTTTTCCTCTTCTTTCTTTCTTTTTACTGTTAACTTCTTGGGTTCTTGCTCTTTTATGCGAAGAACCAAAAGTCTTGGTGAATTCGTTCCCGAGATCGAAAGGTATTTGCATAAGAGAAAGAGAGAGGCACGAAATAATATCGCTATGGCTAAACACACTCTTAAAGAGTATGCGACACCTTTTACGGATGAGCTACAGGCTATTATATGTACCCAACGGTTGAGGGTAACAATTTTGAGATTAAGCCTGCACTACTTAACTTGGTGCAGCAAAATCATTTTTCTGGATCACCCACTGAGGATCCAAATCTGCATATCTCAACTTTCTTAAGACTCAGTGGAACATTGAAAGTGAACCAAGAGGCTGTAAGGTTGCACCTCTTTCCTTTCTCCTTAAGGGATAGAGCTAGTGGTTGGTTCCATTCATTGGAAGTTGGTTCCATCACTTCATGGGATCAAATGAGGCAAGCATTCCTTGCCCGATTCTTTCCCCCTTCTAAGACTGCTAAATTGAGGAACCAAATCACACGGTTTACTCAGAAAGATGGGGAATCTCTTTATGATGCGTGGGAGCGTTTCAAAGAAATGCTTAGACTTTGTCTCCACCATGGTTTGGAGAAGTGGCTTATAGTCCACACTTTTTATAATGGCTTATCATATACCAAAAAAATGACTGTTGATGCAGCTGCAGGTGAAGCTTTAATGAACAAGAACTATACAGAGGCATACGCTTTGATTGAGGACATGGCCCATAACCACTACCAATGGACTAATGAGAGAGTCATCATTGCTTCTTTACCCTTTAAAAAAGAGGCAGGTATGTACGAAGTCTCTACCTTTGATTATCTTGCTGCTAAGGTTGACGCACTCATCCAAAAGTTTGAAAAAATGAATGTTACTGCTGTCACCCCTGCCCCTGTATCACCTCCTTGTGAAATTTGTGGTGTTTTTGGCCATATTGGTGTTGATTGCCACCTAGGTAGTGCTATTGAAGGTGTTAAGCAAATGAATTATGCTCAATACAACCAAGGAATGAGGCAAAACCAAAAATTTACCAAACCCCTCAAAATTCCTATGGCCAAATGGCACCACCTGGCTATGCAAACAATCAGAGAGCCCCTCAGAAATCTAGTTTGGAACTTTTAATGGAAAACTATGTTGTGAACCAATCTAAACAGCTCCAAGAGCTTAAAAAACCAAACCGGATTTCTGAATGACTCTCTTGCCAAACTCAATTCTAAAGTAGACTCTATTGCTACTCATACTAAAATGCTTGAAACTCAAATCTCCCAAGTGGCCCAACAGGTGGCTACTTCTTCTCAAACGTCGGGAGTCTTTCCTGGTCAAACCGAAGCCAACCCCAAATCCCATGTTAATGCTATTTCATTAGGGGGGTAGTAATCAGTTAGAAGATACCATTGCTAAGGCTGAAAAATTTGAGGGAGAGTGTGTTAAGCTTCAAGGTGAGAAAGTCATAATAGAGAGTGAAAAACCGCTTGATAAAACCAAAGTTCCTTTCCCACTAAGGCTTGCTAAGCCTAACTTAGAGGCACAATTTAATAAGTTTATTGATATGCTTAAAAAGATTTGCATAAATATTCCCTTTGCAGAAGCTTTGTCTCAGATGCTTCTATATGCTAAATTTTTAAAAGAAATTTTTTCAAAGAAAAGGAAGATAGAGCATAATGAGACAATAACTTTAACTAGGGAAAGTAGTGCCATCATTAAGAAGCCGCCTCCAAAGCTCAGAGATCCAGGTAGTTTTTCCATCCCTTGTGTGATTGGGAGTGAGACCATTGATAAAGCCTTGTCCGATTTAGGAGCTAGTGTTAGTTTATTGCCTTTGTCCCTCTTTAAGAGGATGGGAATAGGAGAGTTGAAACCTTCCGAGATGACCTTGAAATTAGCTGATTGTTCTACAATCCAACCGGCTGGATTGGTTGAGAACATCCCCATTAAGATAGAAGGGATATACATCCTGGCTGATTTTATGGTAGTTGACATTGAAGAGGACCCTGACGTCCTTATCCTTCAAGGAAGACCCTTCCTCGCTACTGCAGGAGCTATCATGGATGTTAAGAACGGTAGGATTGTTTTTCAAGTGAGTGAGGAGATGGTAGGATTTGAGTTGGAAAATGTTATGAAAAGTCCCGCTCTTTATTCTTGTTGCATGATTAAAGATCATGATGTGAAAGAACGTTTTCTAGCGTCATCTGCACAATATGATCTCTTTGATCCTTTTTAAGGATACTTTCTAACCGTCAAGCTAATGACTCTAAACGAGCGCTTTGTGGGAGGCAACCCACGGATTTAATCGCTTTATTTTTGTTCGTTTTGTGTTGTTTTTATTTGTTTTGTAGGTTTTTTTTCCGAATACGATGTGAAAAGGAGAAAAATTTTGGCCCCCCTTGACCAGAAAGATTGGCACGGCCCGTGCCTGTGGTAGCATGGTCGTGCCTGTTGGAACAAAAATGTGTTTAACATCACCCTTTGAGTTTTGATGATAACAAGGTATTAAAAATTGTCAATTGGATATGCTAATATTTGTAAAAGTGTGCAGGACAAAAGACAAAAATGTAGTGTCTATTTTTAAAGCATAGGTTCTGAAAGAACAAATGAGAGCAATGGAATCAACAAGTAGAAAGCTTGAAGCATCTGAAGACACAGTGCTCCTGAAGAGCTGGCGTCATCAGAAGCAACATCACCAGAAGCTGTTTTCATCAGGAGCCGAAGATCATCAGAAGCTGAGAGAATTAAAGCTTCAAAAGGTTGTTCAAATGATTTAATCTCGTCTAGCATTACAGAAGACTGAAAGAACTAAGCAACAGCTAATTCAAATGGATTTGAAGGCATTGGATGCTTTTACATTGGAGAGAGTTGACAAAGGACAATTGTACTAAGTGTAGAACCACTATTTCCACTACTCTGTTTTGTATCTACAACAGGACAAGAAAAACAGCTATGCCTGCACCAGTGTTCCTCCAGACTTGGAATGGATTTGAAATTGATCCTTCATAGGACAATACCCAAATCAGGCAAAAGATCATTGGTGAATTGATCAAGCTTCAAACGACTCTTTTTGATGCGGTGGCAATTTCAACGTATCTTTTACACCTCTATATAAAGGAGTAAAGACATGTTGTTTAAAGGAATGCAGACACACACATATACAAGACTCATAAAACAAACAATTTACAAGTGCAAAACTCTGCTGAAATTGTTCTGCATCAAAAGTTCACTTAGAATTTCTTATCAAAGTTCATATCTTAGAAATTCTAGAGTCATAAGAGTCTGTATCTAGTTTGTATTGTGAACACCACTGATTGTATATCAAGTGTTCAACTTCAAACATATTTCTTTGTAATTTTGTTTGAATAGAAGTCTCTTACTTGTGTGCTTGAGCAATAGAAGTCTCTTGCAGTTGTGCTTGAGCATTGGAAGTCTCTTGACTGTGTTCAGGAGCATAGGAAATCTCTTGCAGGTGTGCTTGGGTAATTTGAAGTCTCTTGCTAGTTGTAGCAGTGAGCAATTGTAATCAGATATTACATTTCTAGTGAACTCTCCTTGGAAGTGCAAGGGGGACAGAACTACTTCTGGTTTGTGGAAGGAACCTGTATAATCGCTTTGTGTCTTTCTTCTCTCTCTCTCTCTCTCTCTCTCTCTCTCTCTCTCTCTCTGTGTGTGTGTGTGTTTTATCTGCTGCATTTAGATTCTGATTATCACTTCAGAAGCTGAACTCTATCTGCTTCTGATCAGTGACTTCAATAGGAGAAAACGAAGAAAAAGTAAACACAATTTAACCCCCCCTAATGTTTTTCTCACCTTCAGTGCCAACCCAAAACCACAAAATTGCCGAGAGACAGGCACGGCCCGTGCTTGTGGAGGCACGGTCGTGCCTTTGTGTGCCTTCAAAACCACCAAAAATGCCATAAACATGTGCACGGCCCATGTCTAGGGGTGGCACGGCCGTGCGCGATACCAGGCCTCCCATATCTTCAAAACTTCCTTCTTCTTTCCCATTCACTCACCACAACTCTTTCTTCTCTCCAACTTCTCTCTAAAAACCTTTCCAAACCCTAACCTTCACTCAAACCCACACCAAGTCAACTAAGGTCAAATGGCATCAAAGAGGAAAGGTAAGAAGATTGAAGGCTCCAGAAGTGGTGCAGGCAAAAAGCAATCAACAGTCTCTAATCTCTCGAACTATTTATGCTTGTAGATACCCTGATGCTAATGCTATGAATAGACTAGGAATAGAAGAACATGTGATTAGGCTATTGAATAACTTAGGGTTGGTCGAGATGTTGAAACCTATGAGGGGGTTTGAAAACTTCACCTATGAGTTCTTGAGCTCTAATTCTTTTACTAAAGATAGGTCGAAGACAGATAACCCCGATCATTGGGTCGCATTCCGGATCTTAAATGTTGATTATGAGATGTCATTGGACGCTTTTTGTTCCGAACTTGGCCTCGTAAACGCGGGGTATATCCATGACTCTTGGGATCAAACTTTAAGACCGGCCGACTACGACCCAGTTGCCTTTTGAAAGAGCATAACCGGTTTAAACCTATACAACTCACGCTCTAATAAGGCTAGTAACATTCTTAACCCTGTGCTTAGGTACCTTCAAAGAGTTATGGCTTGCGCCATCTGGGGTAGGAAAGAGGTAGGAATGATGAGGACTGATGAGCTGTTTATGTTGTGGGCTATGCTTTATAACCACCTTGTTAACATTTGCTATTATTTGCTTGATTATCTTGTTTCAATTGCTAAAAAGAAATCGGATGATAAAGGTGATATAGTGGTAGGTGGAATCATCACCTTCATTGCTAAGAAGTTTGGAGTGAATGTGAGCGAAGGGATCAATAGGATTGAGGGGAATAATTATCTAAACTTAGATACACTCACCTCTATGTTCTTCCTTAAAGCTTATGACTTGTCTCACAAATACCAATATGAGTGGAAAGTCAATAATGCTAATTGTTTGTTTATTCTACCTAATTCGAACATAACTAATCCGGAGGTGGTGGAGAATTTGTTTTATGTTGGCACTAACCCAAAGGTACATGTTGATGGTGATGATAGTGATGATGGTGGTGATGAAGAGGAGGATGGTGAACACTTGCACCATGAGCAAGAAGTCGGTGGGAACTATGATGATGAACGGTAGACATGGATCCAAACTGAAGTTCAACGAATAAGCACCGAGCAACAAAGACAAGGTGTTGAAGTGGTCGGGCTGAGAAATGATGTCCAAAGGGGCAATCGGATGGCCGAAGAAAACAACCAAATGCTCCAGAACATGATGCAACATCTTCACCTCCAAAGTCCACCTTATGGACCTCAATAAATTGTGAGATTTCCTCTTCCTTTACTCTTATCCTCTTACTTCTCCTCTTTCTTCTTCTTCTTCTTCTTCTTCTTCTTCTTCTTCTTCTTCTTCTTCTTCTTCTTCTTCTTCTTCTTCTTCTTCTTCTTCTTCTTCTTCATTTCCAAATCATTGAGGACAATGCTTCTCCCAAGTGTGGGGGGAGCCAATAAAGTGTCTTGTCTTTATTTTTGTTAAGTGTCATAGTGTTTCCAAACTCCCTTGGATTTTAATTTTTTGTTTTGTTTTGTTGCGAAGGGCATGTTAAGCGGCTTGTTTTTATTGAAAATTATGACATAAAATTTTTGTTGTCTCTTCCCAAATGGTTGTTTCTTGTACATGAAGTGATTTCTTGTGTTTTAAGTGTTCTTGCTATACCCACATCATGTTTTATTGCGAAAATTCTCCAATGAGAAAAGCACAAAGTTGCAGTCCTTGAGTAAGTGTATGAGTAGGTATTTTAAGGAGCACATTCTAACTTTAATGGTAAATTAAACCCTTAAAAGTCTTTAGAGTAAAAGTAGTATAAGTTTGTGTGGGGAATAATTAGATAAATCAAAAGTGGGGCGGGAGCAAAAATATCTATAAGGGAACATCATTAACTCTAGGGGGCAGGAGCTGCCCTACCTGACTTCCTACGTGAAGGTGGTGTTTCTCTAATAACTAAAAGTAGCTTCCATAAATCCTTCTA
>Ga0228711_1009173_pt1 | contig 13551 bp, 7 predicted proteins | sample MedpolnodulmetaG_2_FD_177996 | JGI IMG/M metagenome (GOLD analysis project Ga0228711, IMG submission 177996) | Root nodule microbial communities from Medicago polymorpha collected in Santa Monica, California, United States - brown nodules | ecosystem: Host-associated > Plants > Roots > Nodule...
CATCCTTGGAAAAACCAACGTTTCTACCCTTTTATGTTCTAAATTGAGTTTAGGTTTCTTCATGAAAGTTGTAGATATGGATGCTAGATTGCAATTTCCTTTGGTTTGACTCCATTTGGACATTTACAACTTAATATATGATTAAACTACTAGACATGGATCATGCTGCGTTTTCATGAAATTTCAGCACTATTCCTTCAGTGGACTCTAAAACCTCATTGAAACAATAATGAGCCTAAGATAAAGTAGATAGAAGAGTGTTGGATACAAAAGAACAAAAAATGGTGAAGTGGTTTAAGATGAATGAAGATGCTAGGTGAACAGATAAGGCGTAATTAGAAATGGGAAGGTGTAAGTTAAAGTGAATGTTAATGCTAGAGATAATGATAATGGTGAGGTAAATACTTTAAGTTAAAAAGAAGTGGGTGATCCCTAGGTGAGGGAGGTATGTCTAAGTGTTTCTTTAGAAGTAATTCCTTAGAGTAATGGTGAGCTTAAAACTGGAAGTAACCGGAGAAGTGTAAGACGACTATAATTGAAAGTATCGGGTGGTGTTTTAAGATGATGGATTAGGATGAGGGCGATGTCTTTAAAATACTAATGTTTCTAAAGTAATAGTCATATCAAAGAGTATATATAATTAAAAATAAATGAAGAACAGGGTGTCGTTGATTAAGATAAACGCTAATGTTAAAGACGCAATAAGGCTATGGAGATGTGGGTTATAGAACTGGATAAGGTTAGAGATAATAATAGTGGTGAGTTAAGATAAGAATCAATTAGAGGAGAGTAAGATGAATGAAAATGAAGATATGAGATAATGGTTTATAAGGATTGACGAAAATAATCATAATCGGTAATGAGAGAATAGAACCCTAAAATGAAATGAAGTTTTAGTGGGGAAAGTTGTTGATATCGAAAATAATGATAACTTGAGATAAATATTTTAAATTACAATGAAGTTAATATTTATGGGAATGGTTGATGTTATAAGTAATGATAAATGTGAGAGGAAGTGTTGATTTTTGTTAAGATTATGATTGAGAGTAAAGATTTGTTAGTGGTGAGATGATCTAGTGTATTATAAAATTATCTTTGACAAGATAAAGTAAGGTGCTTAAATATTGAGTTTAAGGAGATGAATTTATTCATTATGTTTATGCAATATTCTATTTTGGATATATATATTCACCCTTTAGTTGCAGGTTGGATGTTTGTGCCCTTATGTGGTACAGATACACATGAGGATGAACCTTAGACACTGCGAGCTCGAAGCACGACGAGGAGTCTTTCTCGTCACTCTTTCTTTTCTTAGGAGTGTATTTTGGATCAATGCTCTGGTCTGTAATACTAGAGAGATGCGATTCAATTTACTGTCGAAACTTTAATGTTGAGATTCTTCTCTTTTGAAAATAAGTTGATTTTGCTGCGATGGTATGATTAAACTTGTTAAACAATTTCGTTGTCCTGATTTTATTTGAAATGAAGTGTATTTATGTTGAGAATGTGTGACATCCTTATATGATTTAATGTTATTTTTAATTTAGAAAAATATTTTTGGGGATAGGGTGTTACAAACACCACAAGGCCAACCCAAGTTGGTTACAAAGAAGTTTAATTTTATGAATCTTGCTAATAAATGTCTCAAGAAGATTGGTTAAGAAACCCAAAACAACAAAATTTTATTTTGAAAAAATAAGTCAAACACATATATCACAACCAATTATATATATATATATATAACAAAATAAAAATAAAAAAATCACTAACAAAATACCCTAAAGGCACTTATTAGCATAATCTACGCTCTATCAATATATCACAACCAATTATATATTAAAAAAAATCAATAGCCCTCTTAAAAAAATGAGAGGTTAAAAAAATTATATATCAATTATGTGTAATTGTTTCAAATAAAATTATGTGTAATTTTAATATTAATTATAATTAAAATCAAATATTTTTAATGAAATAACAACTACGAGTTATTCACAATATAAAAAAAATTATTTTGGTCCATACACATAGAAAATACATTTTTTTGGTTAATTAGTTTGGCTGTTAGAAAATCACATTTTAAAATTGAATAAATTAGGTGTGTGGAGTTCGAACTTCAACCCTTGTATATTACTCCATCCATTTCACAATGAGTGTCATTTTACAACTTTAATTTTTTTCTACCAAAAAAAAAAATCTTTTAAAATGAATGTCACTTAACATTTTCAATACAACTTTAATTTTTTTCTACCAACTTCACCCTCAATAAATACTCCAACTTTTCTCTCACACAATTTTCAATGCAGCCTTAAGTTTATCTTTTTCTTATAAAGTAAGGACAGTTTAGTAAAACTGTTATGTTTAATAATTATTTCATTCCGTTTTTTAATCTGTGTGTCAAAACCTTAAACGACATTCGTTGAGAAACGAATGAAGCATAATATAATTTTCCCATCAATGGAGCAATTTTTATTATAATAGAGGGTGGTAACCGTTAGGAATAGTTTGACCAAATTAATTAAAGAAGTTCCCATAATCAAATTAGTTAATAAACATATGTCTAAGGAAAAATATATTTTGACCAACTTATAATTTAAGAGCTATACCGCTCACAAAACCCTATTAGAAATTTTAGTTGGATATGTAGTCCATCATCCAAACATTTAATGTTTTTCACTTTTTTATTTAAATTATTTTGAATTAAAACAAAAAAAATTAATTAAATAATTTTTTTTATAAGGCAAAAGCAAAATGACATAAAAGAGTGGCCTCCAACTAAGTTGGTACTTTACTCTAATCTTTTGTCAAATGCTCGTAAATATTACTAAAAATGGGAAAAATTACATAAAAACTGGGGGGACGGACATAAACCCAACCCAAGAAAACCACACAAGAGTGTATGTCGACCCCAAATGGATGATACAAAAATTAAAACAACAGACAAGTGTATCAACCTCTAATTAATCCTACTAATTAAAGGTCTTCGATGCGGTGATTGAACCCTCAGTCCACACTGAGGCGGTTCATGTACCTCAACTCCCTGCAACAATGACATCAAGCTAAACGACCCTTTCGAGACCCACAATCCAAACCAAACAAAGTAAATGACAAATCTTAAGTTGATGTATGATTCGTTTGCCAACATAGAATCAATCCAAGATCCATCAACTCCCTGCAAAAACAGTAGCAAGTCATAATCGCCCTTTCAAACCAAATTAGACTCAATTGAACACGATGTCGCAACCCAATCTGAATCAACACACGCCGGAACATGAAACTTCATTACAACCACCAAATAAGACCTTCCTCGTATCTCCAACGCAATGGATGCAAATATGTAACTTTGAATCCTGCAAATCTTAACAGATTTGGGTTAGAATGAGGAATTCGAGGCAAGATGAGCAGAACACCAGTCAGAAACCGAGAAAAAATCATGAAACTAAACCACAACCAAAAGGTTACGACCCACGTGACCAAAAATCAAACTGATGTGCGGATTTGCTAAAAACTAACCCATATTGACATGGAAGAAACAACTCTGGTATCGAGAACCAATGACATATCCAAAATGGGTTTTATACCGGATCCACCAAAATTCGAATGAATTGGTGTTGTGCAGCCCCGAGAGATCTATGGATGATGCGAACGCAGAGCTCGTCACACCAAAAAAAAAAACTAAGTTGTCAATTAGAGTCAAGTTATTAATAAACTTCATTAAACCACAAATCATTCAAAATAATAATCTAAGTTTAGTCCTAAAAATTATCACTCAGGCCAAAAAATTAGAATCCTTCATTCCTCATAATAGGAGAATTAACATAAAAAAATAAAATCTAATTTTAAATTAACTTTACGTACAAAACATCATCATTATTAAACAAAACTTCTCATGCTATCAAGAATTTTATTTTACTTTTTCCCTTTATTTAATTAGCCGAGAAATCAGGATAACATGTGACGTGGCGACTCAACAAAACGAGCATATATGAATTATTACATACACGTGGCAGGGACACCTAAATTTGACTTTTCAGACACTATTATATGCTGTGCTGTCCCATTATTTTTCTCATCATAAAACAGAGCAAAGAGTGTCTGAAAGTGAGTGAGACAATAATTCACAATGTCGACATTGAGCGTCCCTCATCCTCTTCCCCCTGTTTCCGATGATGTTGAACAGCTCCGCAAAGCATTTTCAGGTAATTAGATTAGTCTTATTAATCTTATTATGTCACCATAATCATATTTTTGTTTTACTTGCTTTGTAAGTTATTTGATGGTTCCATCTGTGTATAATATCATGTTGATTTAGATCCCTGAGACCATTAATTTGAGATCGGACGATTCAGATTACACACAAAATCAGATTTAAATAACCTTGATCGTTGATTTGATTTGATTTTGATCATTAATGTTGTTCAATTTATCCAATCATTATGCTTTTCTTTGTTATTTTGAAGATTGTTTGATTGATGTACTGTTTTTTTTTATGTTTGGGATTGAAGATTCCGCGTTGTGCGCGTTGTTTTTGATCTAAAACTAACCATGTTTATGGTTAAATGTGATTTAACTAATTCATCAATTTTGATTTATGATTGTAGGTTGGGGAACCAATGAAGACCTGATTATATCGATCTTGGGTCATCGGAATGAGGTTCAAAGGAAGGTTATTCGAGAAGCTTACGCTAAGACTTATGAAGAAGATCTCGTAAAGGCCTTGAACAAAGAGCTTACCAGTGATTTTGAGGTCAGTTAAGGGCCAGACCCTTAATTTGGATTTAGATTTAAATGGATTGCTTTTAGACTTGGATCCTTTTTGGATAAACAACTTAATTAAACACGCTAATTCTAATTCAAAAGATAAAATAAGTTAAACCGTTTTCGTATAAGCTATAAGATGGTTTCTTAAATTATCCTGGAGAGCTTATGGAAGTAAGCTGAAAACAGCTTATGGACCATGAGATAAGTTGTTTCTATCAGCTTTCTCAAACAGTTTCATAAGTAATTATGAATGTTCAAATGAACAAATCTAAACAGGCTTTGAATTAAGGAATTTCACTCAGGGGTAGAGTCCAGGATGTACCTGTATATACTTAGATGAGCACATTTAAGTGATTTGTGACACTTTCATTGTAATTGTAATTTCAGCTCTTGAGTTTTGGTAATTGAAGCTTTAAAACCCAATTCTGATTAAAACCTGACTTTAGGGCCAAAAAGATGTTATGTTGATTAAGGGGGGAGCGTGATGCCAAACTGTTTGGTATTGACAACATATAATAGAACTATCCTGTAACAAGAATAACATGTGTATCAGTTTTTGGCTGTGTGAAATTGATATTTAAAAATGTTCTCTTCATCAGAGGCTGGTTCATCTTTGGACACTTGAATCCGCTGAACGCGATGCATTTTTGGCAAACGAAGCAACTAAAAGATGGACATCAAGCAATCAGGTTCTGGTGGAATTAGCTTGCACTAGATCTTCTGATCAATTGTTTTTTGCAAAGAAGGCTTATCATGCTCTTCATAAGAAATCTCTTGAAGAAGATGTTGCTTACCACACAACGGGAGACTTCCGTAAGGTACTACTGACTGATTCCTGTGCATAAACTTGTTAGTTATAAGCTGAAATGAACATTTGATGATAACTATTGCATATATCTGATCTTGGCTTATTTTGTATTTAGACTAAATGCAGGATCGTACTTTTAAAAACTTGAACTTATTTTTTTGTTTGATTTATGTTTGTGTCACTCAAAAGTCAAAACTTCAAAGTTAGGTTTTTTTTTGGTTGTCTAGCTCCTATTACCTCTGGTTAGTTCTTACCGCTATGAGGGAGATGAAGTCAACTTGACTATAGCAAAAGCCGAGGCAAAAATACTGCACGAGAAGATTACAAAGAAGGCTTATAATGACGATGATCTCATCAGGATTTTAGCTACAAGGAGCAAAGCACAAATTAATGCTACTTTGAATCACTACAAGGATGCATTCGGAAAAGATATAAACAAAGTTAGTAGACTAGTAATTCTCACACTGTTCTTGTTTTATTGAAACTGATTAGAGTAACCGTATTAATTTTTTGAGCCAATGTTGTAGGATCTGAAAGAAGATCCAAAAGATGAGTACCTGTCTTTACTAAGATCGACTGTCAAGTGCTTGGTTTTTCCCGAGAGGTACTTTGCGAAGATAATTCGTGAGGCTATCAACAAGCGAGGAACTGATGAAGGAGCTCTTACAAGGGTGGTGGCAACAAGAGCTGAGATTGATTTGAAAATTATAGCTGAGGAGTATCAAAGGAGGAACAGCATCCCTCTTGATCGTGCCATTGTTAAGGACACCACCGGTGACTATGAGAAAATGCTTCTGGCAATTTTAGGACATGATGATGCTTGAGATATATGTTTGTGTGTGAGTGTTTTCCCTTTTGATTGAGGCACTATACTATGTGCTTTTACAAGTTGTGTTTTCAGCATGGTTGTCTTACTATGTGTTGTTATGATTTAGGAAGCATTTGGGATTGATCCAAGCATGCTATAATGTAATCGTGATTAGCTTTTGTAAATCACGATAGTAAACCTATGGTTACTTTGTCCAAGTTAAATAAAATATATATACAATAAATGTTATGTTGGCTTCTGCAATTGTCTCCTACATGGATCAATAGCCTGAAAATTAAGGTTATGTTTGAGTGTTGAATTTTGAAGAAAAATGGAGGCAAACATTTATTTTTTATTTATAAGATAAAGAAATTTTAAAATAGTTCACAAAAGAAGGTGAATATGGGTACAAGAGCAGAAGAAGGGGGTGATACACGACAATGTTTTCTTTAGCAAAATAGACTAAATGACAATAGTCATTGAAAATTCACACATAAATGGAGGAGTTGGAGTTCAAACCCCAATCATAGAGTTTACATAAGCAATTTCGACAATTTTACCAATTGAACTAAAACTTGTGGACCACGACAATGTTTTAAATTGTGATTACATTAGGTCAAAAGGCCTCAATATTGTGGTTAAGGCAGTGTTGCACTTGTGCCCTGAATGTCAATCACATAATATCCTAAATCACAATGCTGCAACATAGTTGGTGACCTTAGCCTACAGTTCATGACACCTTATTTCCAACTGCTATCTAGAATAGTAAAACATAATAACTTGTATCAAAATAATTGGACTTTATTTTATCTTTTACTATATAAATAGTTTGTACACATAAAACTTAACATAATAAGCATTTATGGTATAAACCGTAAATTACTTTGTTTAACATAATTTAATAACCATCTATATATACGCTAAAAAAAGTCATAAAATCTCCCAATTCATGTATCACACACAACCCATCCATAAGGTAAATAATACAAAATGCAACAACAACATAATAGACACTAAGAAAACTAAACATAGAGATTGGATGTAGGAGAATGCTGATAAGGAACAACAACATAAAGTGTCTTGAAGCAAGGTTCTTGATGAGAAAATCCTCTTACAACCTGCAATATGGGCTTGTTGTACCCAAGGTTTTGTTAATTGCTTCAACCAAAGCTGCATGCAGAGAACCCTGTATCAAAATAATAAAGACAAGAAGAAGCATCACAATTCTGACATGAAAAATACTAACAAATAAGCATAGTCTCATGATGACAATCAGAATAAATGATGTTAGGTTTTGATTTAAGAGATTAATTTTTGAGTCCTAAGTGTAACATTTTTTTACATACATTCAATCAAATTACACCATAGTGCCACTTTTATAGGTTAGTTCCTCAAAAATCTCCACAAATATACATGGCGTGATTTAATTAAATGTATGTGTAAAAAAGTTTTACATTGTCTGTGTGCGCGCATATGTATTAAGACTAGTGTTTTGGCCAAAAAACATTGTGAAAGAGAGAGAAGAAAGCCACTTGTGACATTGTGGTTAGTCAATGTCACCAACCACAATGTTATCCAAGTGCTACCCAACTAATGACGGAGTGTGTTGAAGAAAGGTTGAGATTCTCTCATGTACTAATTATAGTTCTAGTATGTGTTTATCTCTCTCATTGAATTTATCTGATACTGATCTCAACCAGCTAAATAGTATATCAAAAAGAGTGAATTACTAGTGTATGCGCGTGCGCGCGCGATTGTGTAAATTTTATACCTCAGTAAATTTGAGAGCACATTGAACGACATAGTAAGCATATCGGTCTTGCAGTAGTTGCTCAAAGTGAGGAACAGAAAGCAGTTCTTGGACAATCCTTGCTCTAGTCTCTACAATATCTTTGAGGCACATTTCAACCACATGGCTACTATATTTTTGCGCGGAGAGTAGCGCATAGTTCCCTTCGAGCTGCGCAGTAAGTTCGGATATGGCACTTGGATTCAGCATCTGTATAATGTACTGAACAACATAGTTTCTGAAAAACAATTGGATGTGTTACCTTGGTGTGCTAGCACAGAAATTTACAGTAATAATGAATAAACAATAATTAACATGAACCTACCAATAAGAACAAAGCAACAAACTTGTATCAATATTAGGGTCTGTTTGGATTAGTTCAATTGAGATTATCTACCGACACAAGTACTTCTGAAATTGTTTGAGAGCACTCATGAAAATAGTTTATGACATGTCCTTAAGTTTTTTTCAACTGATTATATGCTGGTTATTCAAACAGACCTTATTATATTAAGACTAGTTTTTTATGAAGATACATACACACAGACAAGTAGGTAAGAAATTATGGCTCATTACCCGTATTTATCTTGAGCTAGGTGAAAGCCATGTTTGCAAATTTCTTTAACCAGCTTTTCTTGACTGTTTTCCATGGAGAATTTAATGCAGTGTTGAAGCACACAGCATCCATGTCGATGAGTAGCAATATCAACACAGAACTTTGTTGCAGCATCATATATAAACTGCCATATATCATAGAGGAAAATTGATTATAAATCAGTAGTTAATAAATAAAATAAAACAATGCAATTTTAGTCACTTAGCATTATGTAAAAAATTTCCATCACATTTGTTGAAAACTTTTCCATCACATTAAATAACAAGTAAAATTGAGCTATCTTAGTATGAAATTTGAAAAGGGTCGCCTGTAACTAAAATATTCAGGCCTGTTTCAGTGGTCAATAATAAATACTTTCTCAAGCTAAATATTTACATTGGTCACCATGTCATAAACAATTAAATATTTTTTTATAGGCAAATGTTAGTGAAATATGCAAATCCTAGAAACATTATTGATCATATTGTAGGAGTATAAAAGAATGAAAATTGGAAGAACTATAATGATATCAATTTTTTGTACTACACCAATACATCTAGGAAGTAGAATGCAATTTTTGGATACAGAGACTATTGTGCTAGCAATAACTAAAGGTCAAATAAATTGAAAAATTAGAAACATTTGGAAAGAGTTGAAAGACTTGACCACATGTACATTAAATTTTCATATAGATAAATTATAATTCTTCAATTATTAAGTGTAAAAGAATCACAAACCACGTTAAAAAGTAAGAGTAAATTACACTCTCCTTCTTTTAAAGATGTTTGAATTACACATCTCTCTCCTCTTATGTTAAAATATACACTCTCCTCCCTTAAAAAGAAAAATTTATACTCTCATTCCCTATAAGATGCTTGAATTACAACCTCCTCCGTAATTAAATATGCACTACATTTTAATATATTTTAACTTAAATAAATATTTTTATGATATATTCTAATTTTGAACCACCATTGAAGGAAAATAAATTCATTTATTTATAATTTAAATGTCAATGATAATTAAATTTAAACAGTTTGCTATTAATTTTATATTTTAGAGTATAAAATTAACTTTTAAATACCATACTTTAATGTCTTTAGTAATTTTTCACATATTTTAATTTTATTTTGGGTTGTTTCATATTTTATATTAGGGTTTAAAACAAGGGTTTTGCTAGAAGCCACCCGTGTCTTTTACCAACCCACACTTTAAGGTGTGATTTTCATTTTTTAGTTATAATTTTGCTAAAAGACACCTTCATAAAAATTAGTTAATGTCTTTTAGCAGATGTTCATAGAATAACTTGCTAAAAGACACCTTCATAAAAGATATCTTCTAGCAAAACTCTTAAAACAATATGTTAATGAAATTGTCAATAAAAAATAGCGAAAAATATGTATTCAAATTTTGATTATATTAAAATAGACCCGCAATGTTTTTTTTTTCCCGAAGTATGTTAGACTTTTTTTTTTGGCTAGATTATTAGAAATTAAAAAAAAAAATATTGAGAGATTAAAGTGTATATTTTAACATAAAAAGGGAGAAGAATGTAATTCAAGCTTCTCTAATACAAGTCAAACAAAATAAGCAAAATAGAAAAGAAGTAGTATACCTCATTGTCTTGAACACTCCAGCATGACAAGCAACGTTGTATAACATGATTTCCATTCGGATCCTTAACAAGATCAAGAAAACCAGGTAGAATTGCAGACCTCACCAATGCAATTTCCCTCCTTAATTTGAGGGTAGAAATCAGCTTTTGGACCACTCTTGTGCTGAAACATTTGCAATAACATTAATTCAGTGTATCAAATTATCCAAAAACATAATAAAATAATAATATTATTCGTGTATCAGGTTCACTAAGACCGACTTGTAAAATTGATTTTAGCTAAAAAATATTTGAGTGTTAACCAATGATTTATGTTTGAAGACATTCATGTAAAAGTAGTGGCTTGAATAATAGATTCTAGAATAAAAATCATTTGTAGAGTAAAAACTCAAGATTCTAGCTAGCTACAAGTTTTTTTAGAAGAAGCTAAACTAACCCCTTTAAATTGGCACCAGAGAGAATTAAACCTGAGACCTTGAAGATGAGCACACTCCCTGGTTCCAAGTCAATACCACTAGGCCAACTCAAGTGGGTTGCTTCTGGCTACAAGTTAAAAGTTATAATCAAATTTTTGAGGTTAAATCAATTATACTAAAAGTGTTTATGGATAAAAGTAAATTGAATATAAAGAGATTTATGTTTGAATGTATTTATGTAAAAACGGCTTAAACAATGTAGACTTGGTTCTATGGTGATCAATATTGATTTATTTATTTTTAAACAAATATTTATTTTTGATTAAAGTGAGTTATGTAAAATTATTTATATTTAGATACATCGGTTCGGTGATAAGTTAAACAGACAATTTAATTCTAACAAACATGTTTGGAGACGAAAAAAAAACCTACAAATTTGAACTTTAAATTAAAATTAAAATCAAATTTTACAAGTAAAATCAATTCTAATCAATAACACTCAAACATATCAATTTTAAATTCACTTTCACATGTTGATATCACTTTTGGCTCTCCAGTTAGGAAAGCAAACATACATTTTTTTTTAGGGAAGGACAGCAAACATACATAAATTTGAGGCTACGGTTAAGGTTTTAAATTAGAATAAATTCTAAAAACAAAATCAATTCCACTAATAGTATCTAAAATTTAAAAATAAATTTTACACGACAAAGAGATAGTGTTTTAGTTGAACTAGAGAATATAATTACCCATGTGTGTTTAATGAGGTTTTGACTAGCTGACTCGGTTCTTTAGTCAACTTAAGAATAATCTGCAACTTTTGATCATCACTACAATACTCGAGCAATTTTTGCACAAGATAATTCCCACAAGGGTCCATCATACGCTCCACAACATTATCAATAACTTCATTAAACACCGTATCCATATCTTCAATAGTCTCTTCTTCCTCCAAACGATAATCATTCTGATCCCTTGCCATTTGTGAGTATAAATCACAGAAAATTCTGAATCACGATGAGGCAATTATAGTGGGTGCAACTGCGGCATCAGGCAGATAGAGCTTATATATATAGGACTAGCACAAAATATCTCCGTTTTGTTACCTCCTTTTTAGTAAAATCTGTTGCCAAACGCCACTTGAATTTGAAATTTAGAAATATGCACTTTTTCACACACACACGTGTTTTTTTAGAGAAATAAATGATATTTGAATAATTTTTTGTGGATTGAATTATATATCATAGAGAGTCCATATCATATTTCACACACACAAGTGTTATTATGATATTTTCCCTCAAAACAAAAAAAGTGTTGTTATAACATTTGAAAAGAGCAAATGATAGACAGACACCCCTTAATGTGTACACCCTTTTGTACAACTTTGAAAAATTCCAATTAACCCCATATGATCTTTAACTAGCATAGAGGGTCCTTAAATATTTCAGCAAGAATTAAGGGGCGTTCTTGACAAAAAAAAATATTAAAAAATTAAGGGGCGTTATTATTGTTGTTTTTTTTTAAGTTGTTCTTATTTGAATTAATATTATATTTTTATAAGGATTTTTTTTTGAGGAAAAAACTTATTATAAAGCTTGTTTTGTGTATTTAATTATATATCATAAGGATATGTTTAACAATTTTGACTAGTTTTTTTAACTGTTATATTTTTTATTTGAAATTTGTAGAATGGGTCGTGCAAAGAAAGGGATTAACAAATTAAATTTCCCAATTTACTATCAAGTTTGGAGCAAAAGTTTGCTTGATTGCGTATGATGACGATTGTTAACTCCATGCTTCAAGAGTATGAGCATCAAAAGATTGAGAAAACTCCTAAGGTATTTGATGTCAATGACTACTTTAAAATTAAAAAAGATGTTGAAGCTAAAATTACCAAAGTGCGTAAAGATATCTTCAAGATCAAGTATCCAACTTTGCATCCACATTTTAATAACATGGAAGAGAACCAACTCAAGGACTTTATTGCTGCTATAGATGCTAAGATTCAAGCTTGTGATCACAAAATTAACATGCTGAAAAGTGAAACTAGTTTCGTGCAAAACAATGCTCACATGCAAAATATGGTTCAAGAGAGTGTTGTTCCCTCACATTCAAGCGAAGTCAATGTCATACATAGCATTAGCATCCCTCAAATGCATTTTGTGGATATAACCATGATTAGCATTAACATGCTTGGAAAGATCATTCCTGTTTATCTCAAAATGAAGAAGGCATTGCAAGTTTGGATGGTTTGGCACAAAAGAAATATAGATTTTAAATATATGTAGCGTCCACACTTCACACATTAAAGCCATGTCTGATGTTCAACATATGTTAGTATCTGACACGACGCATGTGATTATGCATCGGTGCTTCATAGTTTTAGACATATGACTACATTATGCTTTTAGACGCGACTAGATTTAAGTTTTTTTTAGTTTTTTATTTGGTTTCAAGTTTTTTAATTTCCCCTTCAGAAAAAGTATTTTAAATTTTAAACTTTCTATTTTGCCCTATTGATTGTTTTTAAAACTTTGTCTTTTATGTCTGTGTTTGTGTTTTGTTCTGACTATAGCTAGAGAATTTTATTAATGTTGACTGGATTTTATGTTTTTTGTTTGTGTTGTGAACTAGGTTTGATGTTCAAGTTTACTAATTTAATGCATAGGGTTGCTTAATTTTAAGTAGTGATTGAGTTCGATCATGGCAGTGTTTGTGTTCCAGGTTTTTTCCTTTTTTTTTTTTTTTTTTTTTCATTTTTC
>Ga0228711_1009174_pt1 | contig 13550 bp, 8 predicted proteins | sample MedpolnodulmetaG_2_FD_177996 | JGI IMG/M metagenome (GOLD analysis project Ga0228711, IMG submission 177996) | Root nodule microbial communities from Medicago polymorpha collected in Santa Monica, California, United States - brown nodules | ecosystem: Host-associated > Plants > Roots > Nodule...
AAACAAATTATCACTCACACTCCCAGCCCTTTCTTTTGCCATTTCACTACCAGCACCATACAAATCACTAAAAGACCACTCAATGTACCCAAACTTATACCTAGGATCAAATATTACTCCAAAGTATAAGAATTGGTTCATTTTTACAACATTACCCCAATACTTGTCGTACTTGGCCTTCATTTCTACTCTCATATCAGCCACAATTGTATTCAAGTCCATACATGCCTTTTGAAGCTCACACAAAATAGAAGCCAAGCTGTGAAAGGCTGTGTGTATAGACACTTGTTGAAAAGATGAAAACACTTTAGTAGCATCATAGAAAATCTTTAAAAAGCTAACAAAGGCTCTAACCTTTTCCCAATCACTAGGAGTAGGAAGGCCAGCCTCTTTAAACCACTCAACATAGCCAGAATCTTCATGCACTAACTTCTCAAAAGCGCCTTGGAAATTTTCAGCGGTATCCAACATCATGTAAGTTGAATTCCACCTAGTGGAAACGTCAAGACAAACATGTTTTTTACATGTTATACTTGATATTTCGATGCATTCTTTAAATTTCAAAGCTCTTTGAGGTGAAGACCTCACAAACCTAACCGCATTGCGGATGCTAGCAATAGACAGATCTTGATCTTTCAAGCCGTCCATGACTACTAAGTTCAATATATGGGCAACACACCTCATATGGAAGTGATCCCCTTCACCCAACAACCCATTCTTGATCTTAAGTCTTTTTTTTCAAATAACCAACAACCACATCATTAGAGGAAGCGTTGTCCACGGTGATTGTGGACACATTCCTTATACCCCACTCTTTCAAAACCTCCTCAACCTTCTTGCCAATGGTTAATCCTTTGTTATTTGGTATTAGGGTGAAACTAATGATTCTCTTTTGGTAGTTCCAACACATATCTATGAAGTGTGCAGTGATGGTTATGTAACCAAGGTTTTGAAGAGAAGACCAGCAGTCTGTAGTTAAGGCTACACTTCTACAGTCAGACTTAAAAAATGCCTTAAGTTTCAGTTTTTCATCTAGAAAAAGTTGGAAACAATCTCTAGCAACTGTCCTCCTTGAAGGGGGAGTCATAAGAGGTTGCAATTGTTTACAAAGTTGCTTAAATCCCTCACCTTCTACAACCCTAAAGGGATGTTCATCAAGGATGACAAAGTTTGTTACAACTTTCCTACACTCTTTTGCATTGTACCTTTGGTTTGCAGGAACTATTAAACCACCCTTTCCACCTACAAGGTTTGTTTGCCTAGGGTCTTTTGACATGTTAGAGGGTTTTTGAAGACAAACTTTAGAGTGTGCTAACGTGTTGGATGTCCCATGTGCTTTAGAATCACAATGGTATCGTTTATGACAATGTTTACAAGCTGTTACAGGTTCTAGTTCATTGGGTAAAGGGTTAAAATCTAACCAAACAGGAGAGGTTCTCCTATTAGCATTAGGTCTTCTACACCTAGTAGTAGGAAGGGGGGAAGTGGATCATTAATAGGTAAAGCAACTGGTTGTTGAGTTTCAGCAGCTGAAAATTAATTAAATAGGTTGAGTTTTGATAATTAATTAAAGATGGACAGAACTCATAAGCGCAAATAAGCAACACTTTGGCCGATAGATATATCATCAGACATACATATACAAAACTCAACTCAGGCAGATAAGCATGTGAAAACTTACAATTGACACCAGCTCCATTTACCACATTCACAGCTACAGCTCCATTAACCTCCTCCACTGTTGCATCTCCAGTCATCCCTTCCATAGGGGCAGCTTCGTTTATTTCCTCCATAGGCTCAACTTTATACATACAATAAAAAAATTAATGACAATTTATATAAATTCAAGAACTTGTAAATAAGATTCAAACCAAAAAGAGGTACGTTGTACTCATTATTTTTTAGAAAAAGCATTAACTTTGAATAGATTAGATATTGATCTATTTTGTGTTTATTGATTGATTAACTAAATGTTTATTGATTGATTAGGCAAAGTTGTTGTTTTAAACTCAAAGTAGTAAAACTGGAAGATAAAAAAGAGTTTTCTTCTTCTACACAATGATTCAACTACCCCATTTCTTCTTACTAAAAATCAGAGAGAATAGAAAAAACGTACCAATTCCTTGGCCAGCAGCTCCTTCCCTTCCTTGGGCATCTCCTTGATTGCTATTATGCCCTTGATCCATCTTTCAAGTTACAAACTATCTAAGCCTCCAAAACATAAAAAAAACAGAAGTTAGAAATTTGCTTTAATCACTTAAAAATAATAAAATCATTTAATAGTGTAAAATCTAAACAATAAAGCTTAGTAACTTATACCTTTTTATCAATCAGTGATTATCAACTTCCTCCTTAATCTACAAGTACTAAGCTGAAATAGAAATAAAAAACATAGGAAAAAATGTGTTAAGATAAGAAATAACAAACAAACTAATTTAACCAGAAGTAAATAATGAGTAGATGTGTTCATCATAGACTGTTAACAAAAATAAACAATACAGTTTTGAATAAAAATAAACAATACACTTTTGTATACCAGAATCTAGTCATGTTTACTTCTTTCATCATTGCAAAATCATAAGTAACAATACTGCTTCTAAAAAGCCCTAAATCTATGAAAGACAAACTCAAAACCCAAACTTTTACCTTTGATCAATCGGTGACTAACTTCATCTTCTCAAAACAAATTTGAATGACAGGAGCAAATAGGGTGAGAAGATAAACCTAGATCAGAAAAAATAAGAGTGTAAAACGAAGTTAAGAAAAAATCAAAATGAAAAAGAAAGAAAAAAACAGAACATTAACGAACCCAGAACATACAAATAAGTTGAATCTTCGCCGGAATGAATACGGATCTGGACGGTGAGAGGAACGGTGAGCGGAACGACGTGGAGAGTAAGAGTGTTCTGTGAGTGTTCTCAGTTCTGTGTGAAAGGCGCTACTAAGATGAAATGAAACTAGGGTTTTCTCTAATGAGTGAGAATCAAAACGCGTATTAATACCAGGGGTGAAACGACATCGTTTCAGCATTGTAAGGTTGAGTGTATATTGGGTCGGTCGATATTGGGTTTCGATGGCCCACTAACCTCGAACTGAACTGAACCTTCCATATCCAGCCCAATCCATTCTTATTAAATCGTTGGACCCGGTTTAACCGGATAAACCGACCGAAGCGGTTCAGGCTTAACGGGTAGGGCAGTTTGGGCCAGGTTGGTTGTTTCTTGTCCAGTCCTAGTTGTAGCAATATCATTAGTCCAATTAACTTTGCCAAAATTCCTTCTGTTGCAACTTTTCTAAATTAGGCCAAACAACACTTGTACTCACGTGTAAGAGTACATTTGTTCTCAATATTATATGTGGGACCAAAATATAAACGATAGTTGCGCACCTTTGATATTTAACCTGTGACTAATTAAAACACTCAAATACACAAGTTAAATACAAAAACAATCAGAACCATTATAATCGTAATTTAAATATATTTATCATCTTTAAAACTGAAAAAGGAGTTTTAGTATTTTATCTCAACAATAGGATGATACCAACTCCAACCCTAACAACATTCACTGCTTCTCCTTTTCCCCTTTAGAGAAAATATTCTTCAGTTTCTATAAAACAATTTCTCTTCAATTTTCATGATCCATACAACCCACTTTTTGCAAGCTCTATGCTTAGATCGATGAGCAATTCTAGAACCATATGCAGCGTGGATGCATCATATGTTAGAGATCTGTTAATACAAAGTTTGTGGAGGGTGACTTTTGTTTCCTTGTCATCTCCTACATGGTTTAATGGACCCATAAGCAATAATTTTATTATTTCATCGAGTGTAATTTTCTTGATTAATTATGTCACAAGGTTTGTGCCTTAACAACGACATGCTTTTATTTATACTTATAAAATTCACCGTGATTCTACAACTTTTAGAATCACGATGACTTTTATAAGTATAAATAAAAGCATGTCGTTGTTAAGGCACAAACCTTGTGACATAATTAATCAAGGAAATCAAACTCGATGAAATAATAAAAATAATGTCTATGGATTCATTAAACCATGTAGGAGATGAAAAAGAAACAAAAATCACCCTCCACAAACTTTGTAGCAACATATGTCCAACATACGATGCATCCATGCTGCAACTGGTTCTAGACTTGCTCATCGATCTAAGCATATATAGAGGTTGCAAAAAGTCGATTGTGTGGATCATGGAAATTGAGAGCAATCGTTTCATACAAATTGAAGAATATTTGCTCAAAAGGGAAAAAGGAGCAGTAACGACTATTGTAAGGATTGGAGTTTGTATCACCCTATTTGTGAAAAGAGGGAATATATATAGGAGCAGCAGCGACTGCTGTAAGAGTTTGAGTCTGTACACGTGACTGACCATAGTGAATGAGTTGGCCACAGTCTAGATCTAGGTTTTTCATTTTTGTTTTGGTGGTGTATGACTCAATTCCACCTAATATTATATTATATGTGATGTATTAATAATTACTTGACTAATTTGGGCTTTGAATATTTTTGTTTAAATAACATTTTTTTTAAAGTTTTCTTTACCAACTTACATACTTCTTACACGTCTTTTAAATTGACCATTTTATCTCGTTTGACTTTGTAATCTATGAAGTGTAACTGGCTTTTTTGCATTATACAATCCAAATTGTAGTTACTCAGATTTTTTATTACATGACATAGTTATTAAAATGGCATATATTAAAATAACATAATTTAAATTGACATAATATAAATTGACAAGAATTCAACACATTCTATTATTTGATCAAGGATTCATAGTACATATACATCAACATAACACTTATTAAAATAAAATATTAGAAACATAATGCTAAACAAGTAGTTAAGGAAGATGGAGGGAGAAGGAGGAATTTTTTCGAATCCTCCTTTAGTGATGAACAAAGATTAGGGATTCGATGATGAACGAGAACAATTGTTAAGGATTCACTGATGAACGATACTGATTACGAGGAAAAATGATCAGGGATTCTAATTAGGAATTCAATCGATTATAGATTTCAATTTGATTTTGATTTATCATTTGCTATAAAAATAGCTAATGTAAGCTTATACATAAGCGCTAAACATGATAAGTACTTGTGCTATAAGCTCCAAATAAGTTGTTTATCCAAACAGTTCCTAACTCAAGAGTTCTCTAAAGTTTGATGTAATCATAAAAACAATGAAGTGATTCCTTTCTAAATAGGAAGCATCACTTGACATAGTCCATTATTTAGTAGCAAAAATTATAATCATAATAAACATGATCTGCAAATAACATTAATGAATTGCTTCCTACCTGCACACTTGGAAATATGCTTTGGGACCAAAAGGAAAATTACTATGTTATATTTTATGATAAGCATAGTGTTGACTATATGCAGCTTCCTACATATTTTTTAACTATCACAATTAACATATCGATAATTCTAATTATTCTCCACCGTGTACTAAGTAACATATGAGCCAACTTTTAGCCAAAATTTTAACTAAATATGTTGTTTTTTCATGAAAACAGAGTGTACATTATAAGTTTGACACCTAAAATGAAAAATTCTGTAAAATAAACAAGTCAATAAATATACACCACTATCAAACAGTATGGTAAACTCAAATCGAACTGAAATCAAATAACCTAAATTATCCAATTGAAGTTTAATCCATCGAGGAAGCATAAAGAATATACATGTTCGATCAATAAAGCCTAAACATCCTCATACAATCCAATACATGCTCGATCGGTTAATAAAATACATGCTCGAAATATCAAAGTTAAGAATCAACTTGAAATTAAATCAGAAATATCAAATCTAAGCAAACGCGATATAAAATCTAAAATCAAAACCCTAAATGAAGCAATGTGTTCAAAACCATAAAAATTTACTTGAAATCAAGAAAAATAGATGCAGAGGCGCTACATACCGTAGATTTGTGAGATTTAGAGCATTTCTCGAGAGATTCAGAATTGAAAGCGCGACTCAAAATCGATGAATCGTTTCAATCGACGAAAGATGAAGAATCGATTTTGGATTGGCAATCGATTTTGGAAAATATTGGATCAAGAATGGAGTGAAGAATCGATCAATCAACCAATAAACCTGTGAATAATGGATCAATCTGAGAGTTTGGTGAATGAGGAGCGAAGGTCGTGGCGGTGATGGTGAATTTCATATACCTTCTAGAAGATTCCACACGGAGTGACGAAATCGCCATTGTTGGTTCAATCTTAGATCAACGAACCGATGACAATGAGAGAGAGAGAGAGAGAGGGAAGTGAATCAGATAGAGAGAGCAATGGAGAGAGAAATAGTTGAATGCAGAAAGAGAACGTGTGTTTTCCCTGAGATGACGTGTTTGTAAAAAAGAAGTAATAAATTTTCAACGTGATTTATCAAAAATAAAATGAAATTTGGTAAAAAAAAAAAAAGAATAAAATTAAATAGTTAGGCATATCAAAATTAGTCAGGGTCAAATGGTAGCAAAGTGATTTAATATTAACTACCAATCCAGTTTATATAAAGTTTTCGGTAACAAATCTTGTTTTTTCTTGTAGTGAAACTTCATTCATAAATATTAATTATTTCCTTTTTGTATAACTGAGCCCGTTTGGTGCGCATGATAAGGAGACATGATATGATTAGAATATCCTATCCTGACTCAATCCGTTGTTTGGTACACCAACAGGAAATGATAAGTTTAACCTGTTTCTAATCCAATCCTGTTGAGCCTTTGTAATTCTTATCCTTAGTTTTTGGTGGGTTAGAATTATCCTATCATGATTAGCACTAGAATCCTTATTTTGCCCTCTCTCTCAATTAATTGTTCATGTTCTGTCTCCTCCCCATTCATCCACATCCACCTCTTGCTCCATAACTCTTCAACGCCATCTATGATCTGTTACAGATTTGACCCCAATTCCACCATACAATCACTTTTTCCTGCACCTGCATAATTGTTTGTTTGTTGTGAATTGGTAACAAATTATCAGATCTGTAATACGGTAGAAAGAGATCTGTAACATGGTAGAGATAAATAGATAATCATATCCTCTGCGTCATCTTTTCCTCCATAACCATCTCTATTATCATGTTCTCTCTACTAATTCACCATTTTTCATCCATCTTTTGATCATCTATTTTGCTGCTGGTGTCTGAAATTTTTACAGGAGGGAATGAAGTTACACAAAGGGGTTAATTTAATTCATCACAACACAATTTTGGATTAAGAAGGGCAGGTTGTAATTGAAGAATGAAGAATACGGTGCCCCTCAAAAAAAGGAAGAAGACGATACAATTTTTATTTTATTTTATAAATTTGTATAATTAATAATAGCTTAATTATATTTAATTAAAAAATGTTAAAATATAAAATTAATTATAAGGGTAATTTTGCCATTTAATTGTGATATATATGATATCATGTGTACAACAAACATGTGATAGGATAAATGTTTATCATGTCGATATCATTTCCTATCATTATCCAGATTCATATCATATCCTATCTCTATCATATCATGTGCACCAAATAGACCCTTAATAGTTAATTGTAAGTATCGCATAAGCAACTTGTCCTTTCCTCTAAAAAAATAAACAACTTTCTTTTACTGAAAAAAGAAATTATATCGTATTGGATACTTTCATGTTGCATTTGTTAAGTGGTCCCATGTCGAATCATTGAGCCTGCAATATTATTAAATATATTTTTTTTTTCAATAAAAAAAAACAGGCGCTACACTTGCCTCAATCCACCGAAAAGGAAAAGATACCAATTTAGGAGCATAACTGATCCATTGTACTCACCTAACTAAATTGATAATTTGGTGCACTAACTAATTTTTTGATTTCATTTTGGTTTATAAGTAAAACGATCAATTTGGTCGCTAAAAAATGTTTCCCTCAATCAAATTAGTCCAATCTATTAGTCTTTAACCATAAATATATAAAATGGATCAATATTTTATGTGGTACAATAAATTTTATTAATTTTTTTAATTTTAACCGTTCGATAGTTTTAAGAAAATAGGTTTTTTAATCTTGACCGTTCGATAGGTTTGAGAGAAAATAAGTCCTTCTTACATACAAGTCCATTTGGTTCTAATAGTAAACTACAAACATAATTTTTTTCCTTTTTTTCTTGGAAAAAAATTTCTTAGGTGCTTTATGGTTCTTAACTAAATTCACTATCATTTCCTTTAATCCATAATTCTCTCAAAGTTTGTTATCTCAACAAAAATTATATTTTTAGTTAAGAACCATACGAAAAGCACCTAGAATTATACCTAAGTTTTGTCATTTTTTCTTCTGCTTCCCTTCATGATGACCTTCATCATCTTCAACAACATCATCACACACATTCATTATATTTATTAATCTTCAAACACAGAAACCTCAAAATTCAATTCAACCAAAATCCAATTCTTCAATCAACATTTAAATACATAAAAATCGATCAAAATTGATCAACATTCAAATCCATGAATCCATTAAATCCATATAAACAACAACAAACAAACCCAAATGAAATTGATTAAATTCATGAATCAACAACAACAACCACCATGAACAACAATTTAGTAGCTACCAAAACAACAACCACAACCATAAATTAGCATTTAAATAAATAAAAATCGAACCTTTACAGTATATATCAAACGAGATGGAATAACGCACAAATGGGGGTCAGAGAGAGTTTTTGGGTTTTAATTGAAGTCATCAATAGAGTTTATGCCTTTAGATTTTTACAAAGAGAAGTTAATTAGCAAGGTTTGAATATTGTGTTTATCTTTACGGTTATTTTTTTTAATGGGTTTACCTTCACAATATATTTGTTTCTTTTACAAAGGCATTCTCAAGGGTGATTCCATTAGCGACATACCCATTGTTGGATTGAAAAAGGTTGGGTTATGATAGTTTGAATCAAAACAAATGAAAAACGAATAGGAATAAAGGGTATCGGCAAACTGAACCAAAACGGAAGAAAGATTTGAAGGATGAAAGGAATCAAAGAAGAAGAGGAAGAAAGGATAAGAGAAGAACCCTAATTCTGAGTTAAAAAAAAAAAAAACTTTAATATATGGCGCGTGGGATTGGCTGCACTCATTAACAGGATAATTAAACATTTGAAGGAAAGGACAAGTTTGACAAAAGGACTCTTTAAAAAAAAAGTTTAACAAACGGAGTTAAATTTGAGGGACTGAAACAGACGTTTTGGAAGTTATAAGACCAAAATGAAAACAAGAAATTAATTAAGGGAACAAATGATTAAGCCAAAATATTATTAGTAAGTTGGTGGAGAGCATAGTTCAGTAGTTGATAAGACAATGCATTGGGGTTCGTACCCCAGACACCCCACTTATTCACTTTATAAGGTGAATTCTAGCCACTAGGCTACCTGACAAAAAAAAGTTGGTGGGAGCAACAATTAATTTTTAATGGATGAAAAAAAACAAATTACTCAATAATTAGTGCAAAAAAAAAAAAGATAAGGTGGAAAACTACCCCAAATTATTTAGACCCCTTGAAGGTAGTACTTTGCCATCTAATCTCACCATCGTAGTATTGGATATAATGACAATCAATTGCTAAACGTTACAGAAAAAATAAGCATTCATTCCATCGGTTTTCTTTGTCATTAATATCCTTTATATCATCAATAAGAAATATGGCAACGGAAAGATGAAGAATTAATTTAGTTTGTGCCACACTTGCATCATAGAGATATTTAATAAAAAAGAGAATTAAGGGACGGAATAGTGGGTGATAGAAATCCAATTCATCATGCTTTCTAACAAGCTCTCTTCATTTCTAGCGTTCTCCTGTAATTTTGGGTATTGTTTGTGAGGCTCTAACGTGTTGGCCTTGAGTGCACGAGTTCAGACACATAATTGTGTAAACTTTGGGGAGTAAAACTGGATATTATGTTGTACCAGAGGTCCATCGAAAATTTGCTTTCAATTCAGTGACTTTTGTCACGGCACAACAACTCTCTTTTATCTTTTCTAACTATCTAAATTCTAATTTACTCTTAACATTTCCAACACGTAGCTCTTAATTTATAATTATTTTGTATCGATACAATAACATATAAGTTGGATACGGTGAAAAAAAGAAGAGTAGAGGCTAGATAATAGGTTTTTCTTTTACAATAACAAATCACATGGACTCAAATAATATGAAAAATACAAAGTCTAATTGTCAATTGTCTTATGTGACAATTTCGATAAGTTAGTTTACCTTAAAGAAAATAAAAGTTGAACTTAAAGATTTGGGAACTAACCTACAATCTAGACGTATCTCAATCATACGAGCAACAAAATCTACCTCTTTCGTGATACAACTAATCACATGGTTTTGAGAAATATTTAATGAGGTTTTACGACAAGATAAAATAGAACCATATTCACTCACATCTTGTAGATTCCCACTGATGTTGTCAACTACTGACTTGCGGTCTCTCTCGATGGTAACACATGTGAAAATCTATTTTTTACAACCAAGTAATAGCTTCCAATAGACCAAACCTCTCAACCTCTTTGAGTGTCAAAGTTGTGCATCGGTGAGAGAGACCAAATATATGTGGGCCCCATAGCTTTTCTTCTTCTCTCCTAAACAGCGAAGAAATGAATAAGGAACCTCCACTCCTTTGCTTTTCCACTTTTATCCTTCTTTCTTTGCAAGCTCGGCAACGGTGAATGAATTTTGAGGTGAAAATCATCTTTCCTTAAATCGATATTTATTGCATATAGAGGAAGGAAAAAGTGATTCTGCAACGGTATTGGGTAGTTTTTTTTTAAAATAGGTAGTCATATTTTTGTTTCACAGGTGGTCATTGGTTTTAAGTAATAATATCATCATCAATTTAATGAGTAAATAGGCAATTACCCCCTTGAAATTGTAAGTTTCGTCAATTCACCCCCTGACATTAACAAAACTTCAATTACCCCCCTGAAATTGCACAACGTTAATCAATTTACCCCCTCCGTTAAATTTTTCTGTTAGTGAACATGACGTTTTACAAATACCCCCCTGAAGTTTTGCACTTATGTGCAAAATGCCCCTTGAACATGAAAATTTATATATTTTTTTCTTATACTTAACTCAAAAGGCTTCTCAACTAAATCTAAGATCTCTTCATTTTATGAGAAGTCTTTTCATGGTTTAGTTTAGAAGTGTATCTAACTCAAGGTTTCAGAAATTCTTTCTTGGTTGCAAAATTGCAATAATGCAAATATTGTCAAGAAGTTTAAAGAAATTTGAACCAACTCACGTATATTGGATTCTTTCATTATGAAGTTTTTCTTTTTAATATATATTTACCTTCTGCATTAATGCAACATTATTATGGAGTTTTATATTATTTTAGTAGGATGTAAAATGTGAAACAAACATGCCAAAAACGAATTTTACGTTGTTGAACCAGATTTATAATGTTGGTTAGTATCTCTAAGGATTTGAATAAACAATCTCTTATTTAGAAAGACTATGAAACTCAAAACGCTGTTGTTTACCTCAACAGCCCATGAAGTCATTGTTGAAGAAAAACATCGAAATTGAAACAAATGTAGATCTTGAAGGGAGAAGCCATGTTCACTATCATGTTGTTGTGTTTTCAAGAATTTAAATAATGTTGTTGTAAGTGTTGATACTGTTAGCATGATTTGATCTCTCATGCTCCTGCTGGTTTTTACATTATCAATATAGATTTAGGATGTCTATAGGTTTATTGCTTTGTGGAAGTGTTTTTATCAAGGATAAGAAAAAAATATACATATAAATTTTTAAGTTTGGGCAAAACTTCAGGGGGTATTTGCAAAATGTCATGTTCACTAACAGAAAAATTTGACGGAGGGGGTAAATTGATTAACGTTGTGCAACATCAGGGGGGTAATTGAAGTTTTGTTAATTTTGAGGGGGTAATTGACGAAACTTGCAATTTCAGGGAGTAATTGCCTATTTACTCTCAATTTAATTGTATAATAATTATGGATCCGAATGTATACGCATGTATTATTTTATTAGATAGACACGTAAACAAGCATTGGAAATGAGTAGTTAACTAAATTTAATTATTTTTTTACAAGAACTAAATTATTTAAGCCCTATCAAAAAAACTAAATTAATTAATTAATCTAATCAAACTAAAAAATTATGTTAACTTGTAGTTCAGTAAATTAATTGAATGAATTCACATACATAATGAAATTATATGTTGGTTGAAGGATTTTTTAATTTGGTGTTAAGCAAAAAATGATTTTTAATTTGGGGCATTTTAGTACTTTCAAAAGTAATCAACACTTCTTTCTTCTCTATTTCTTATGTCTTTTTTTTTCTACCAAACAATACATCAAATCTACTCTATTTCTCACATATTTCTCTCTTCTCTAACTCTCTCTCATCTATTTATCTCTTCACAACTTCTCTTCCCAACCAAACAAAGCCTTAAAGAGAAAAGAATTAAACGATGTGACTAAATTACTGAGAGAAAAGGTATATCAAGAGACAAATTCAATCCTCTACCTGCATATGATATTTTCATGTCCTAATCCCCATATAAACAGCTTCTGTAATGATCTAAGATAGGCCCATTAGAATAGTATAAGTCCAAATTATATTAGGTTATGAGTCATGGTTTTTTAGAATGATCTAGAAAGATCCTTTGTGATGAGTCATTGAAATATCAATGTTATAGATAATAGGTTTGTCATTGTAATGATTATCAAATGAATGAATGAAGAAATTAGTTATGGTAGAATAGTTATAGTTGTAGTTTTAGTCTTTATTAGAGTAATTTTCCTCCATTAATGAACAACATAAAAATTTGTTCATAATAGCTTCAATACCGGGCATCTCCAGTATCGACAAAACAAGCATAAAACTACCTTGAAGAAAGTCTCAGCAGAACTATTGAATTTTCGTGATAAACCTCGTATCCATATATACAAATATATTATCAAGCACGTTAAATAATTGTCAAATTATGATGATGAAGATTTCAAAATTTGTCTAAGTACAGTGTCCATGACGATTTCCATCATGAAAATTCAAAATAAGAGATGATTTCATATAAAGAACCAAGAAATTCAAGGTACAAGACAATAGTCCACATTTACGACTTTTGAAACTTTAATGTAAGACTCCTCATAGCTTGGAATAGAAGTGAGGATGGCATCCTTGTCAAGGATATACCAATCTGTCATGCACCATTCGTCGGTTATTCAATATACCTAATTAACAAATAATAATAAACAACTCGCCGTTGATCAAATGTTTCAGGAGTATTGTCGCGCAAATTATTTTCGTATATGTAGATAACATGAAAAAAGTTGGAAACTAAAAACATAAAGCAAAGCCAAACCAAGAAGCAACAATGTTTTCTACCACTCATTTAAAAAAACGTTTCATTGAATAAAAATCAAGAGTAGAGGCATATCAATTGAGAATCACCTAGTATATTAAATGGTGGAATTGTTTTGTAAAGGCATGATACTTATATACCCTCCTCCTCTCTTCTCTCTTTGTTTATGATAAAGT
>Ga0228711_1009176_pt1 | contig 13547 bp, 13 predicted proteins | sample MedpolnodulmetaG_2_FD_177996 | JGI IMG/M metagenome (GOLD analysis project Ga0228711, IMG submission 177996) | Root nodule microbial communities from Medicago polymorpha collected in Santa Monica, California, United States - brown nodules | ecosystem: Host-associated > Plants > Roots > Nodule...
GTTTGATTAGGATTATGTCATTAGACTTATCCAACAATCCCAAGACAAGAAGAGTCTACTCACTCATGTTCATCGTAGACATAGAAGAGAAGAAGAAGAACATAAAGTAAATAACAAGAAAATAAAGGAAGAACTTTTATTAAGAAAGACAATTGTCACTATTGAATTCCAAGAACAAAAGATGAATTGTTGTGATAGCTAGCTAATATTCCACAAGAATGTTCCAAGAGAAACCACGGGCTTTTAGGTCAGAAATAAACTAATAGGTAGCTTGTCCGGAAAGCAAAAAGCAACAAATGAGACTTCTGGGGGTTGGCATGGTTGTGTGGCTGGTGGCACGGGCCATGCCAAGATTTTGACTTGGGGAAATATATTTTTGTCTTCAATCTTCGTATTTTCAACCTGACTCAGCTCCAAATCCTCTTTCTTTTGCTCCAAAACTAAATTTTTCAATTATTTGATCCTGAAATATAATAACTTGCAATTGAAGTAAAATAGTTCTAAAAAGGAAATAATATTAAATAAAACAAACTTAAATCTAAATAAAACAGACTCAAATATTATATTAAAAACACTAATTATTGACTCATCACACAATAACGTTAATATATCAACATGTATATTGGGAAATGCAACTCATTCCTAAGACCTATATACATGTCGGTACCGTTTTCTAATCAACATTTGTATGTCAGAGTTGCGTTACTGAACATACATACATCCTGGTCAACATTTGTATGTCAGAGTTGTGTTACTGAACATACATACATCATTCTTCATTCGTCGTTCAACACGGTATTACATATGATATGATGCATAAAAGACGACTCATTAAATACTAAATATAGAAAATCATTAATAATTATAGATAAGGGTCGTTTCTTCATTACTCATCATCATAGACGTCATTTACGTCATCATTACTCAACATTATATAACATTCTTATTTCTTCATCATTCAACATTTGATGACATAGTCACTACATCATCACCATACATCATAATTACTCATCATCGTCCTTAAAACCTATACTCTACATTAACTATCTCCATGCACTAAGTGCTTCATCCTCACGAAAACTCTCCATTATTCATTCTCAGTTAAATTTTGGCTTAAACACACTTTTAACCCTCTAAGTTTGCAAAAGTAGCAATTTTGGCCCCCTTTTAAAAAAAATGACAAAAGTGACCCTCCATGTTTACCCCCTTTTGCAAAACTTCAATTTTGACTTAGTCAAGCTTATGTGTCATGCCACCTAACTCCAAAGACACCAGCTGTGTATTTTTTAAATTAAAGAAAAAATTATAAAAGCCACATAATATTTTAAGTATTAAATAAATGGAAAAAAAATCAAAAATATTAAAAGGAACAACACGCCATCTCAGGTTCCTTCTTTTTTTTCTCCCTTTGTTCTTGCTCTTTCATCAAACCCAGAGTCCTCCACCCCATGTTTTCTAACATCACTTCTCCTCCTACTTACATCTCATTTCTTTTATATTCCATAATCAAAAACCCCAAATTCCCTCTTCATTTTTCCAATCATTATCACACAGAACAACCAAACAAAACCCAAACCATAGGGTGGTTCAAAGATTCAATTTTCAAATCGAACCAAAACATCCAGAGTATGGATCGTTGTTGTTGTCTTAGTATTGATTGAATTGATCCATTGTTGTGAATGTCTTAATTTCATAAGAGAAGAAATAGTGAATGTGTTAATTTCCATCTTGATTTTTTTTTGTTCTGATCTTCTTCTTTGCATCAAAATTGAATTAAATCCGTAAAAAAAAAATTCCAGTAAAATAAGATGACCAGTTCAATAATTAGAACCTGTTGGGGAATTGGAAATTGGGATCTGAAATTGAAAAGAAAAAAGAATGAAGGGTTATAGATCAGATGAAGCGTGAGAGCATAGCAAGAAGGAAGCTATGAGGAGAAATGCAATCAGAGGTTTGGAGATTGGATCCGCCATTGATACAGAATACGGGTTGAAACGACCTGTTTCGTGACCTAACGTGTTCTTGTGATTTTTGCAGCGTAACGATTCAACATGTTCTCATGATTTTTTGGGTCTGACGGAAAGTGTGAGATTTGGTCCAATTTGGTTTGGAATATGACAGATTTGGGATTTGGTTTTGAAGATGAAAGTGTGAGTGTTGTTTGATTTGCTTCAATTTGAGTTATGTCTAGATGACAGATTTGGGATTTGTTCAAAGGGTTCTGGGTTTTTAGTTGTATTTGATGAAGAAGAGGAAGAAGATTGAAGTTCTTCTGGGTTTGGTGGCAATGAGAGAGATAAATTTGTTTTTAATTTCCTTTTTTAATTATTTTATTTTAATTAATGATGTGCTGGATTTTGCATTTTATTTAAAATTAAAAATTACACACGTGGCATCTTTGGAAGTTAGGTGGCGTGACACATGAGTTTGACTAAGTCAAAATTGAGGTTTTGCAAAAGGGGGAAAACATGAGGGGTCACTTTTGCCATTTTTTTTAAAAGGGGGCCAAAATCGCTACTTTTGCAAACTTAAGGGGTGAAAAGTGCATTTAAGCCTTAAATTTTCCCCTTACCATTATCGTTATGGCTATCACCTTTATTCTCCCCATTTAAAACAACATTACGCCATATTACCCTTTGTCAACATTAATAACCTCATAGGACACTAATTCAATCCTACCATTAGCATACTCCTTACTCTCCATCACAACTACACCATAACCTAGTGCCTTGCCACACATTCATTGTCATTTATGACCCCATTCACTCTTATCATCATTACTTCATTCTAACAGAGGTTTTTATCTCTCTAGTGATTCATTATCTTGTCTCATCACTGATGTTACCCTTGACATTATTCATTACTTAACACAAAGCTTTCTATTCTATTCCTATCTCGTTATATCAATTATCTCAACATCGTCTATCATCTTAAATCGACCACACTCTTTTCTTCATTCATTTTAAACCAATTGCATTCCTATCTGACTATTATCTTAGGCTCTTGAACTAATTTGATGAAATTACTTTGGTTATTTTTATTTACCACAACTCATCACTCTAAAATCCCCTTCATTATCGTCTTATAACTCCTTTAACTAAATCGTGTATTTTTAAACTCACTATGTACCCACACTAATTGTTCTATTAAAATTTCGTCTTATTAATCTTAATTAACTTGATATATTTTCTCACTGTTATTACCATCTCCGACCTTGACCGATGCTTTAACTCCTACTTACAACATAACCCACTTCATCATTTACTCGTCACCCTAAATAAGGTATGTCATCGTCTTTACTCATCATTCACAATTATCATTTATTGCATCATTCATCATCACCATTCAACAATTATTATCTCATCATAGATCATCATCATACGACAATAACTTCTCATCATTAATCAACATTTTATACGAGCATATATACACATCCCATTCCCTCGTTAATCATTACTACATTTTAGAATCTAATCTCATCATTCGTTCTTTCCATTACTACATAATTCATCCTAATAGTATACCACATTCTCCATTCTAATTAAAATGTTTACCTCTCGATTAATATTCCTCATAGCGTCTTCCATATATACAGTAGATTTTATTAAGTTTTAAGACCTTATATTCATACATTGACACGTCATCAATGTCATTCATTACTTTGGACCTCTATCACTTCATTCTTGGTTTACTCTAGTTTATACTTTTCAAAGTAGTTTTAAAATTAAAATTATCCTTTAATCTAAGATAATATTGCTATCTTCGTCATTTATTCATGAACTACACTTCTATATCTCTCTTTATCTCACTTATACACTTTCCACCGGTTCATGTATTATACTCACCATTATTTTGAGGCAGTCACTTCTAATTATGCCTAACCACTCTCCCTCATTTAGGTATATTAGTTTAAGGACCCTTAATTTTACTTTACACGCTAACGGCATGCTTAAACTCACTATTGCTTTCATAGATGTTTTAGAGTCCATTGAAAGGATTGTACTGAAATCTCATAAAAATGCAGCATAACTCAGATACATTAATTTAATCATTACTCAAGTTGTGGATGTCTAAATGAGGTAAGACCAAAGCCATTTGAAAGCTATTATCCATATATACAACTTTCATGAAGACACCAAAGCTTGATTCGAAACAAAAAGTGGTAAAAAAGTGGTTTTCGTAAGCCTGGAAAGGGTGCACGATCGTGCCCCTTGGGGGAACGATCGTGCGCCCCCAAAACTAGAAATTAGGCCATAAGCTGAGCACGAGGCGTTCTCCCAAGTAGAATTGAAATTCTAGCACGTTAATTTAAGATGTTCTATGCGATGTTTCAACACCAGACACACAAATTCGAATGTTGAGTTTAATGTTTAAACATCATACCAACTAACACAAAATACGTAAAAATAAAAGACAAGAAAAATAAAAGACACATGAGAATTGTTAACCCAGTTCGGTGACAAACACACGTACTCTGGCGGCTACCAAGCCAGGAAGGAAATCTACTAGTGTAGTCCTTATTCTAAGTTCTCAGCAAACTCCTCGTTTACAAATCTAGACCTAAGACCTACCCGTCTTGACTTCAACCTAGGAACTCTTAGATCTGAGATCCCACCTCACTTCCCTCAATCAATCACAACCCCTGTGATTATCAGATTTCAACTCAATATGGTGAAGTTACCTTCAAACAATAAACTACCTCCGTGCTTCAAAGCTTTAGAGTAGCAACTACTTACAACTCAATAAAACAGTCCTATGCTTGCATCAAGGTGATACAAGAAAGACTCACAATTAACAACTAAAATTCAGTCCTTATCATGTACCAAAGCGATACAAGAAAAGGCTCACAAACGACTCAAAACCCTAAAAATTCTATTCTTGATATGACGGCTTGAATACTGAATTAGGTCTTGCAGTCTTGTATATATACTGAAGCAGCACATGCTATAGTCTTGTTGGGCTTCATAAATAAATCAGTAACAAATATAGCAACTCCTAAAACGTAGGAACATCTTTAGGAACCGCCAAACAAACCACTAAAGATTTCTAAAATATTGTCTATATTTTAGAAACAAATCTTCCAGCTGATTCTGGACAAAAACGCGCTGCTTGACCAACAAGAAATAAGGCGTGGATTCCTTAATAAGATAAAGCGCGTGTACAACTAAGCATATAAACAAGGCACACTGAATCGTGCCATGATGTTGGAACATTATATCCAACATCGTACAAGATGTGAAGATGTTGGAACAACATATCCAACATCGTACAAGAGTATTTGTTTTAGCAATAATGAAGCCAATACACAAATACTCAACAATCTCCCCCTTTGGCAAATTTTTGGCTAAAACAAACTGAGACCATACAAACAAGGTAGAGAGATACCAAACATCCATTTCTTTAATCATCTTGAGCACACATCTTTACGATGAAAAGGAAGTACATCAAAAGGAATATCTAAAGAGATACCACAAAAACACTTCTTCAAATCATCATAAACACACAACCATGAAGAAGAGTGGAAAATTTTCAAAAACTACTTCCAGAACATTCTTTCAATGAAAAGTAGCAGAAAACAGTATCACTAAAGAAACTTCAGAGACATGTAGAAAACTATAGAGATACCACATATAAATCTTATGTCACTTAATCAAATAGACATGAAGAGAATATGATACTTTCTCATAAAAAAACCATTTCCAATTATTCAAACAAACATTACCAGGAAAATGGCTGACAAGAGATAAGGTATCACTAGAGAAAATCAGAGGCATGCAGCAGCGGATTAAAAAAAATCCTTGCCTCACAAAGAACAATACTCAGCAATGGAAAAATAAATTCCCTCACACACATGTAACTGGATGTTCCAACATCGTATACCACATCAGAAAGGGAAAAATAAATTCCCATCAGCAAGGAAAAAATAATTTTCCCAACATTGTCAACTAGATGTTTCAACATCCTACCAAACAGCTTGAGCTCCTCCAAACACACTTCATAGTATCACTCCCCCTCAAAATAACAACCTATGAGTGAATACTAACACGGTAAACTCTACTACTCCCCCTTAACACATGCATATATAAAAGTGGAAACCCAAAACTCTTAATGCAAGAATACTTCAAAGTCACACATAGAGTGTTCCAGCATTCAATAAAACATTAATTAGGGAACATGCACAGAAAACTTCAAAGGCAGAAAAATTCATATAGAATGCACCAAAAGAAATACAACCATGCAAAATAAATGCAGAAAGCAGGCATATATACATTTACTCCCCCCTTTTAGCCACAAAAATGTGCCAAATTAATTTCTTCATGCACAAAATCATCAAGAAGTACCAAAAGAACATAAAGATAATACCATAAGAGTAGTATACCATAAAATCCAGTAGAGCAGAAAGTACCATAAAAAAAAAGTGCAGAATACCAGGATTACGGACTAGAATATGCACACTAGATGCTCACAGTATCCAGGGCTTAGCCCACACACAAAGACGTGCACAAAGGAATTAAGAAGAGCACATCTTACACCATTGGTTGTTTACTGCTCCTCATGCAGGCAAACCCCCAGCTTGCCCCTTAATTTTTCAAACTGCCTGGCATCCAAGAGTCACTACCTTCTCTTCCACAAGATCCATGATAAAGTGATGACGTATGTCAATGTGCTTAGTCCTGCTATGTTGAATGGGATTCTTGGAAATATTTATTGCACTCAAATTGTCACAGTATAATGTTAGAACATCTTGTTCAACATTATATTTTTTCAACATCTGTTTCATCCAAACAAGTTGAGAACAACAACTACCAGCTGCTATGTACTCAGCTTCAGCAGTAGATAGAGACACACTGTTCTGTTTCTCGCTAAACCAAGAGATCAAGTTGTTTCCTAGAAAGAAACATCCTCCAGAAGTACTTTTTCTATCATCTGCACAACCAACCAACCTAGCACTTGTACTGTGAGAGTACAAAATGCCATAATCACCAGTGCATTTATTTACTTCAGAATTCTCTTTACCTGAGTGAGATGGCTCATTTTAGGTTCAGCCTGGTATCTAGCACAAACCCCTATTGCAAAAGTTATGTCAGGTCTGCTTGCAGTAAGATACAATAGACTTCCAATCATGCTCCTATACATGCTTTGATCAACAACTACACCATTTTCATCTTTGAACAACTTCAAATGAGTAGCTACTGGTGTTCTTTTATGACTACCATTATCCATACCAAACTTATTTACTATATTCTTGGCATACTTACTCTGAGAAGTGAAGATGGTGTCTTCCATTTGCTTGACTTGGAGACCAAGAAAGTAATTCAGCTCACCCACAAGACTCATTTCAAATTCTGACTGCATCTGCTGGACAAAAAGTTGAACCATCTTGTTCAACATCCCACCAAAGACAATGTCATTAACATAAATTTGTGCTATCATCAGTCTTCCATTATTATCTTTTACAAACAAGATATTGTCTATTCCTCCTTTTCTGTAGCCTTGATTGACAAGAAACTGTGTGAGCCTCTCATACAATGCTCTAGGTGCCTGCTTTAAGCCATACAAAGCTTTCTTCAATTTGTAGACATGATTGGGAAAGCTAGGATCAATAAACCCTTTTGGCTGCTCAACATATACTTCTTCCACAGACAGTGAATCTTTACCACTAATGAAAGACTCCCTAAACTAACAGAATCAAGGCAGCATCCTCATAAACAATCTTAATATCAATATTACGCATATATAATAATATTGAATTCAATTGATCTAGATGTTCTCTCAGACACATACCTTCCTTCATACGCAGACTGAACAGACGTTGCTTCTAGAGCAACTTGTTCGTTAAGCTTTTCGTCATGTATAAACTCTCTAGCTTACACCACAGACCGACAGTGGTATCCTCTTCAGCAACCTTAGTGATGACATGATCATCAAAAGCAAGGAGCAGCGTAGAATGTGCCTTCTCCTCCCGAGTGGCGATATCAGCAGGTAGAGGGTTTGGCGCAGGCTTTAATAAAGGTGTCCATAGACCATGTTGTTTAAGCAACGCCCAGATCTTGATCTGCCACAAACTGAAATTATTCCTCCCAGTGAACTTGTCGACTTTCAAATTTTTACCTCCAATTATCGTTCCCTCCTGAATAGATTTGAACCAGCTCTTATACAAGTTTGTTAACGCGAGAATAATGACAATAATAGTAAAAGACAGAATGAAAAACGACACAAGATTTAACGTGGTATCCAACAATGTGCTGACTAATCCACGGGCAGAGCAACTGAAAAGAATTTACTATAATCGATAACTCAGATTACAGATACTGAATAGTAGAGGTAATGCTAACTATAGCAAAACCCACTAACTATTGGTGCAAAAAAATACTAACACACAAGACTTTTATTTATATGGCCAAGTCTTGAATATTTCTTCATATTATCCGATGTACGTGGAACATTTTCCCAACACTAATTCAAGGCATATTTCAACAATCTAGATATGGTTCTACTCGAACTGGTGATTTAGCAATAACCGTTTGTTGAATCAGCTCATGTTCTGATCATAGAGAGCAAAAACTCTATTGCACAAGAAATTCAAATCAGGTATTACGGGTTTGTTTTTTAGGGTTGTTTAGGTTCAGATAAAGGGTTACAACACCGAGAAAAAAAATCTTAAATCCAAACTCAGATTCCATTCAAAATCAACACAGATTCAGGAAAAAACACATAAATTGCTTGAAACGCTAGGATCTAAACAATTTTATCACAAACTAAACATAGGAGTTCGTTGAGAAGCTAGATGTCAACCATTTTATCACAAAACTACCGGATCTGAAGAAATGGAAAGAAGAAGAGCTGGAGAAAGAGGAGAAATAAAATAATTGCAGATATGGAGAAGAGATTATATGGGTTGGATTCTGAACGAAGAAAAAGAGTTGGAGATGGAACGACTGACTATGAAATCGCAGATGGAGATAAGAGATTGAACTTAAAATCCAATGAATGATAGTAATTCTTTTTGGGTCAATTGATATAGGTAAGATTCTTTTATTTTGACTATGAAATCACCGATAAAGTTTTTTTTTCTTTTTTTGTGGGTGATATATTGGGCTTGTATTAAAAAAAATATATAAGTTTATGGGTTGGTCGGGTTAGTACGTGTTCAAAATAACAAACCGAATGTAATCACAACAACCCGTAATGTTCACCCGACCAACCCATGATCCGTTTTACCCCGAACCGAGTGTATAAACTTGCATCGGTTTTGTTGGGTATATTCAAGTTGATCCGTATTTGCCCATCCATGTACACTAGTAACATTGGATAATCTGAAGGTTCTCCATTCCACTCTACTAATAACAAAGAAACAACGGCCCCTGTTTAGGGACTAGGTGCTTGAATTAGTCTATCGTACCCTTTTTACGTGTCCCATATCTTTTATCGTGTCTTCATCGCCAATACTACATGCTTGCTGATGAATATGAACTTGCCTAAGAGGTATTCTTTCATGGTGACAAGACCAAATCAGTAGTGTTTGGACACACACATAAAAAGATGGTCTTTAAAATATTTAATCATTTTATTATCAATTTCCTCTTTATTATTAAAAAAATATTTTTTTATGTGTGTGCGACCAAACACTTTTTATTCCGTCCTGTAATCATATTAAAATTTCTCTTTGGTTAATATGCATTTAAGCGACCCAAACATCACATTCATGTCTTGTCACACAAGTCTACGTCTTCCACTTTGCAATTTAGACCCATCGTAGCAACATCACTACCGCCACGTGGAGTCATGATCGCAGGAGTGTGACTGCTCACTCATGTTCAGCCCCCACCTTGTTTGTTTCCTCGTTCAAAATGACAAAATCTAATAGATACGTCAAATAAAAATATCGCACATATATCTACCAAGAAAAATAAATATCACACATTGTACCTACCAACAATAAGTATCACACATTTTATATTTCATTTAATTTTTATTGTTTAGTTATCGTAACAAATACCACAACAAGCTCTTGTTAAAATAAATACCATAGGCTTATAATATAAACATAAATAACAATAATATGTAGAATAATGATTGAGACTTGGTATAATTTTCTGAACCTTAACGACCAGTCTCATTGGTCATTCTCAATCTTCTTTAAAACAAAATATGTCTTTGACATCGTCATTCTTAGAAAGCTTAAAATCGGAACACTTAGTGTCATTGTTGTTCTCATCTTTCAACGAGATACAATGATCGTCATATGCAATTTACACCACCTTTCAAGTAAAATAAGTAGTAAGTGGTTGAGTTATTTCTTCAACAACTATGAAAACGTCTTTATTGGAGTTAATAACATTTCAAATGTTTTGTCAAAAAAAAAACATTTCAAATGAATTCTTTAATATCGGAGTTTAACGTTGAGCGTACTAAGTAGACATGTTTCCACCAAAAACAAGAGTAAATCTATATCTATCTATATCTATACAATTGAGAATGATTTACAATGACCTAAATTAAATGTTACTACTCTCTTGGCCATCCACATGAACATTTTGCCACTTGGCAATTGAGAATTGTATTTCCCATTTTTTATGACACTAATTATAAAAGGCAACATTCATTCATAGAAAAATGTTTACTAATATGATAAAAATTTACCATTCCTTAATAGTGTAGTATTAAACATAGTCAAAATCACATCTTTGATTGTAGTTAAAATATTAAGCGTACAAATTAATTTATAGATACTTTTTTTTATAGTTAAAGATAAAGAAATTTTCTCAAAGGTATATTGAAATACCTATTTGGTCAAATTATTTTGAACTTATCAATAATTTTTTAGTTTTACAATTCTTTTTTTTTGTTGGTGTTTTATATGTTTCTTTGGTGGTGATAACTTTACATTTTTTTTTGTGGTGGTCGGGATTTGAACCGCGAACCTTGCATATATTATGCATTGTCCTACTGTTCTAACAATACAAATAAGTGTTCAATTTAATTTAAAATAGTATGATCATTACTTGAAAAAATAAAAAGTATCAAAATCCATATTTGGTCAAATTAATTTATCATTTTTTTAAGAAATCATCTTATGCCTTAATAGTTTTATATGTCTTAAATTTGTTCTCAATTTTGAACAAGTTTTGGACACTAAACTGTGGTATTTTCAGCCTATAAATTGAGGCAAATGAAAAGTGAAAAAGTACACATTCTTTCTTCAACTTCGTCGAAAAAACTATCATTTATATTTTGAGTACTATCACCAACTATTGTTTTGTTTTTATATTATTTATTATATTTATTTGTTTTGTTAACTATTTTATTTCGTTATTTTTTTTTATCTTCATGAATTTATTAAAAAAAACGAAAAATTACTTTTTTATTTATTTTTAATTTTTGCAACCAAGACTTCAATGGATTTGTAAAATTTATTCTTCAAACATAAAACACGTTTTCTGATACTATATTTTTTTAATTCTTTATTTCTCTTATTTTTTCATCGAATTAGTGCAATTTAAAGAAAATGGAAAATTAAAGGAAAATTTAATACCTTAATTTCATACATGATGTATACTTTTGTGTCTCATATATTTCTTTGGCAGATGCTTCTCCATTAATTTTGATTCAAATATTGTCATGATTTTCAACATCACAGGTTTTGCTTAGGATTACTTTTTTGATTTTAAAAAATGCTTAGGATTACTTTTTGACAGCGAGGATTGTTAGAATGTGGATTATTTCGATGTGAATTACTATTTTTGCTTATTCCTCCTTCAAAGCATATACTACTCCTTTTATATATCTTACAATTAGTATGGATTATTTCAATGAAAAAATGTCTTTATTCAACTCTCCTCCACGCGTCCAATATGAAATTTCCCCATTCATTATCTACCATTAAAAACATTTACCAATCATTAGAAAATTTGAGTATTCTAATTTCCTAATTTTTAAAAGATGGCTTATCCATATTTTTTTAAAATTAAACATCTTTCTTTGTCAACTTTATCTGCTTTCAAAATTATGTCCAAGTTCTAAAATTTAAGACAATAGTAAAAACGATCCGGACGTGAACAATTAGTATATTTAATGAAAAATATTTTGACTTGACATAATTTTCTATTTAAGATAGTTTACATAAATCAAATTTCACAAATCAACAGTTCAAATATATTGAATATTTTTTATTTAATTCTTATATTTTCACTGCTATCCTTTTTACTCGAAAATTGAGATAATATTTTTTAAGGTTTGTCTTAATTCTTTAGTTTTTTTGTTTTTGTTTTGATGATTAGGTGTTTTGTTACGTTAACCACATTTCATATCTAGAAAATAAACTCAAAGGTTAAATAATAATAAATTACTTAAGGTTTTTGTTTTTTTAAGGTTTGTTTTTGGTCTGAAACAAAAGTTTAAATTATAATAAATTATTTATTTTATGAACTCAAGTATAAGATCTTAATAAATAGAACAATTTTTGTGTCAAAAAAAATATAGAATGACTATCAAGTGGTTAGTGGACTCCATCAAATTGGTCAGAAGAGCCTAAATTCGATTTTTGGGTGGTATAATTTTCGGTCAAGATATACTTCCTAGTCGAACTCAAGATTACTATGAGCCCCACTCCGTATGCATTGAAGGATCTACAAAAATATAGAACATACACCTAAAAGAAAAGAAAAAACAATATCTCTTGAATTAGAAACAATAACTGAAAATTTCATAAATAGATAATCTTTTATATTCAATCCAAATAATTATTTCATTAAAGATACATCATACAAAATTTGTAATTCAAAGAATAGAGAAATTGATGTTGCTAATAAGTTCTTGTTTGGTTTTCGGTTTGTAAGCCTTAAACGTGCGTTTTCATTGACAGAATCAATTATACCACTAAAGCAACATGTCTGGTTCTCCAAATTTTGACGTGATTTTCATTTTAGAATCGCTTCTAGTAGAAGCAGCTATTTCTAGCTTTTGCATTCACGGTGAGATTTAATTCTACAATTAATTGATGTCTTCCTTTATTACCCCTATATAAGTGTTGTTTGCCATGGTTGAAAGCTGTGCTCCATTAAGGTGGATATAAGTAGTGTTTGATTCTTTAAAAAAAAAAAGTAGTGTTTGATTTATTTTTTTTACACTCTTTAATTCTTATGTTTTGTAAAAAAAAAATCAATTGATAAAAAGTATTAAAAATAACTCTTATGAATTAATATCGTTTAAAAATGAATTTATCCTTTTAAAAAAATGAATTTATAAACCAATAAAAATAAATTTATAACTTTAGATAAAATGAAATAATTATCCAAAATGAGAATTGTAACACCCCATTTTATATTTTAATTAATTAAAATATGTTAGTAGGTGAAATTAATAAATATTATTATTGGTGCTATTTTTTAAAAATAATGAGTAGTTGTTGAGTGGAAAATAGTTTGAGAAATTAGATAAAACAAAGAGAGGAATCCAAACATGATAAATTAAGAATCGGAGGTGTAGAAAATAAGCGTTAAATAAGTGGGGGAGGGGAGAAGTAAAAGAGTAGTGCATAGAAGAGG
>Ga0228711_1009177_pt1 | contig 13547 bp, 6 predicted proteins | sample MedpolnodulmetaG_2_FD_177996 | JGI IMG/M metagenome (GOLD analysis project Ga0228711, IMG submission 177996) | Root nodule microbial communities from Medicago polymorpha collected in Santa Monica, California, United States - brown nodules | ecosystem: Host-associated > Plants > Roots > Nodule...
GATAAGTCTCTTTCTTGTGTGATTGAGCAACTTGTAATTTGAGATTACATTTTAGTGGAACTCTCCTTGGAAGTGCAAGGAGGACAGGACTACTTCCGGTTTGTGGAAGGAACCTGTATAATTGCTTATGTTCTTTCTTCTTCTGTTCTTTACTTTATCTGCTGCACATAGACTCTGAACTCACTCAGACTCTGAACTACTTCAGACTCTGAACCTGAGGACAGTTATCAAGAACGTGAAAGAAGAAGTTTCCAAAAACACAATTCAACCCCCCTTCTTGTGGTTTTTCTCACCTTCAGAAGCTACATGGGAGCTCGAATCAGAGATGTTTAATCAGTATCCGCATTTGTTTCCAGGTAAATTCTAAATTTCGAGGACGAAATTCTTTAAGGGGGGTAGGATGTAATATCCCGCCTATAAATTCAAGGTACCTGATCTGTTAACTCGCCTTATGCGCGTTTAAGGCCGAGGGGCATTTTGATAATTGAACCTAGGGGCTATTTAAATGGTTTCGACCCCAAAACAGCCCATTTCCCTTGTTCTTTCTCTCCTTAAGTTTCAAGAACAAAATTATGTCCTCCCTCTCCCTCCCTAGAACTCAGCTCATTCCCCCTCCTCTGCATCCAATCCTTACAACCTTTCCCTGATGAATTCATGCTGCATGTTAGGAGCATAGGATGAGCAAGTAGACACCAAGCCAAGCTTACTCAAGTTCCTTCCTTCTCATCCTTGTAGGGTAGATCCAGAGCTGCTGTTGAGAGTGTGTGTGCATGTTCTCTAGTACCTGCAGGTGAGTTCTATAGATAGCAATCTTCCTTGGGTTATTGTGTTATACATTGTGAGGAATGATTGGAAGTTAGTTTTTATGAAAAATATGAGATTAGTTCCCCTTGCCATTGATTTGTTGGATCTATGCGAATTGTTGCCATGCATTGGTTCTAGAATTGTTTTTCAGGTACCCTGGGCGTATTATGGATGTTGGGACTTGGTATTTGAGGTTTTTACACTAATAATGCGATTTCTGCACTTCTGGGCCGATGAATGCTCGCTTAAGCGTGCACAGTTCGCTTAAGCGTGCAAAACGTCGACAGGCCAGCTCTGTTCGCTCACGTGTTCGCTTAAGCGAACTTGCAAGCGTACTGTTCGCTTAGAGGGTCACTTAAGCGACCAGCCCTTTTGACAGCATCTTTGAAAACTGTTCATGTGGCTCAGAATGCCGGCCGAGGCCGTTCCTCGCACACTTATGCAATCTAAATAAACCCTCAAATATCAGGACACCAATATGCATCATACGTCGAAGTATTACACATAAAGGCATGAGTAACATTAGCATCCCTCCAAAGATGAGTGGCCCATGAGAGTACGATAGTATTCGTGTTTACGTCCAGGTAGGACACAGGTTTTAAGATGGGAGAACTATAGAGCCTCAACGTAGACCGTCGAGTATTAGTATAAGCTTCTATGTAGAAATAGATGTAGCCAGTGAATCAGATATTCCTATGATCGTAACATATCAGATATGTGTTACAAGTGTATGTTCAGATAATTATAATCAGATACGTTGTGGCTTCAGATAAGCTCCAGACTATGTTTGGATAGGCCAGCCCTCAGATAAGGAACTTTCACAACCAGGGAGTCCGGTTCTAGCCCTCAGATAAGGAATTTAGCCGGTCAGCAGTGGAATGTGGCTGGGGTTACTCCACCCAGTGCACTCCGTAAAATGAACTCAGATAATAATGTTTGTTCAACGCTAACCTCTAACATAATGAATATGATTATGATTGTTGTTAGACATGTACAGATTTTTGCAGATTCATGTACGTAGAGCGATACATGAAGTTATGTCGATGACAATCTTAGTATTCCCCCGATCGTCTGGTTTAGGATCGTGTCTTGAGTATGTTATGATTAGGCCTCGATACGTTTAGTGTATCTTGGCATAGCGGTCTTAGGTCCCCTTTAACCGCCAGGACACGTACTGTATGAGTCAAGACCTATATGACAAGTCTAGAAGAACCCTACGACGGACTCTAGTATGCACGACCGTCTAGGCCAGCAAGCCCACACACGTATAATCAACCGCCAGGTTGTATTGTAGACACGAGGTGACCATAGATTTTTTCCCCGAAGTCACCTATAGCCTAGGATTTAGGTAGAACTCACTGAGGCGTTATGTCTCATCCCACTCATTTTTTGTTCAGGTTCACAGGTTGTTCGAGGCAAGGGTAAGGAGAAGGCTTTGGACTGATCGTGCTTATCAGATCTATGCTGTGTTATCTACTTGTTATTATGTTATATTAGCTACTTGTATCATGATGAAACTGTTTGTACTTGTTTCATTAGACTGCAGCGGATCAATAATGTAATATATGACTAGAGATGACTCATGTATCCAGATCTTCTACTCGTGTTGTATTTCCGTATTGTATGATTAATACATCCAGTATCAGTTATAACGTACGTGTTAAATATTCTAGACACTTTTAATACGGGCGTTACACTTCCTGTTTAGCACGTCTTGTGCCGGGTTTGTTTTTAATAAAGTAGGCTGATTCAAAAAAAAAAGTAGAATACTAAGTGAAATACCTTCATCGTTGCACTTGCGCCAACTTGCTCAACGTAGTCTGAAATCATGATGCCATGACTTGTCATAGATCCATATCCGAAAACCATTAAGTCATACTTCACAACCGTTATCCCACACCCAAAATGAGCTTAAAAACATTAAATAATAATTGTTTTACTTTTGCTGCATAGTCTAGAGACAAATCAGATTTCTTTATTACTAGAATCATGTTTACAATTATGACAGGGACAAATTTTCTCAAATCCAAACGAATTGCCATTCTTCTCTATAACTAGAATCATATGTTTAGAATTAGGAGGGACAAATTTTCTCAAATCCAAACTAATTGCCATTGTTCTCTATTAGTAGAATCATATGTTTAGAATTAGGACATCTCCATTGATTTTGAGACAAGTCCTATGGCGTTCACTTTTTCCTTCAAACTGTCACTCATGTTTTTTCCTTGCTTTAAGTTTCACTTTCACTGCTTGAATGAATATAAATCTATTTTTTTCATAATCACTATTAAATATAAAACAAGTATTAATAATTAATATAAAATAACCATAAAATAAATATCTTCTTCTGCACTTTAATTTTATCATTATATTATTATACTTTTATGGGTTACTTTAGTATTTTTTGCAGTTGATTAAAGCATTGGGTTTGTTTATTAGGATTGATTAATCTTGTTTAAATGGTGCAGGAAGAGTTCACTTCTTGTTCACGACCTCCACCGTTTACGGCCTCTACTCACCACTCATTCTGTGTGGTGAATTCCTTCTCTGTTCATGTCCTAAAGGTTACTACAAGTGACTCAATTCCTTCTCTTCGTTCTGTTCTCATAAATTTTATTTTCTATACTTATGCTACACCTTGTATTGCAACAAGGTATGATTTTATTTTCTACATTACAGGTGCAGATTGCCCAAGGTCTTGTATCTCCTACTTTTCATAATAGGACTATCAACACTTATTCCTCCTGATTCTGATTGCGTCTTACTATCACCGTAAGTTAACCCTTATATGCCCATCTGCTTCTGTCTCTTAATTAAACCTTTGTCACACAACAAAATAATTTAGTTGGTGACTTCAAATTTTTATAGCACAAGGCTTGCAGGACCAATTGCTATGTTGCATAAATGCCTCGATATCAAAGCTATCGTGTTGGAAAAATATCAGTATCTTCTCTAGCACCTCGTGTTGGCCATGTAGGTTTGTTTGAGTATCAAATTCCTCTCTCTCCCATCCCTCATTTTGAAGCTAGTCTTAGTTAAACTATGTTGTAATAGTCGAGGATGTTGTTGACTATGGATGAGAACTTGAAGCCTCTATTGGTGCATGTTCGGGTTGGCAAAGCAGTACACGTTGTTGGACAAGCAGGTTGACCTAAGACTATCACCGGCTTTCAGATCCATTCCACTCATGCTTTCTTTTTTTTATATGAATAAAGCAGCGCTGAGAGATTTGTTATTTGAGGTGTGGTCGTTTTAGTTTTGTTAGGAGTGATCCACACATTTATGTTCTTATTTGCTATAACCTCACAAAGGGTGATGAATAAGAGTTAATTGGCGTGTTTGATTGGGCAGGGTTAGTGATCTTTCTATTGTTTTTTTTTTTTGTTATAGTCATTTGATGTATTCTTTGTTGTATGAAGTTTGTATATGTGGGTTAGACTTAAGTTGTATTTTCTTTTTTCTATCTTGTACATCTTGTGCTTAATGGAGAGTTATTAATTCATTACCTTTTTGCTTCTAAAAAAAATAAATAAAAAATGTATGCATTTATCCCAAGGGACCATTGTAGTATAATTAGTTATGTATCTATATTGGTTTCTGCATAAACATTAGATGATATTCACTGCAAAAAAAAAGCAAAAAAAAGCATTGTGGAATTGAATAACCCGTAGGTGACGGTGCCTGCAAGTTTTTTTTTTTAATTTGCTACTAGCTTTCTCATACTGGTTTTTTGATAAAATGAGTGTTATATGTTTTTGTTATCACACCTGATTTTGTATTCAAACAGATGTTATATGCGCGGTTTCACACCTATTTTAGTGTAAAAGTGGGGTTACAAATACACAAATCACACCAATATGTTGTTTTTATACCCAATAAAAAACATGTGTTGTATCTCAAACTTACAACACCCGTTGATATAACCCCGGCAAAAAACAGGTCTTAAATCTCTAAAAAACAGGTTTTGTATCCCTGATTTGCACTAGTGGTGCTATGATTAGAATTAATAGTTGACTAGACTTTTGACCCGTGCGATGCACGGGTCTTGTCGATTATAATAAAAACCAATAAATAATCTTTAACCCGTAAGATCATAGGTCGATCAAAAAACGCAAATTAGATTTATTAGAGATACAATATTACAATCAAATTTGTCTTATTATATCCTTCAATGACACTTGAATCTTATCAAATTTTATATTTTAGTTTTGAAAAACTAATCAATTAAAGACTATTATTTTATTTTATCACAATATATTATTGGGGCATTATCTTCTCATTTTTTTTTAAAAAATATTTAAAAAAAAAGATAAAAAGAATACAATATTATATTGTTGCACGGGTCAATTTTATTTATTACTTTTATAATTAAACATCAAAAATTGGCTTGTAATAATTGTTTTAAATTTCTACTAACATGAAAAACAAAGTCACCTCAGTTACTCTAAAAAGAATAATTACACTTTGATATTTACTCAAAGTAATAATATATTTTTCCAACTAAATACATATCATATCTGCATATATCATAGAATTTAAAAATAGAAGAGGTCTTATACGTTTATAAGTCCTAGCTCAACTAACAAATGTCGAAATTGTAAGGTCGGACGTCATGACCCGGGTTCGAACCCGGGACCTGACAATCTGTGTGAGTTTAATTTCAGTGGTTTAGCACTTCATCTAAGACAAAAAAAAAAAGAGATCTTATACAATGAATTAATTATTTTGAAGATGTGTGCTTGGTTGAAGAGTTGTCTATTTTCCAAGGAGTATAGCAATAGATGTAATTTAATGCAGTTCATGGTTCCTAACAAGAAATTTTGAATTTCAAATTGAAGAAGTGTTGGAAGGAAATACATAATTAGGGTTAGCACGTAGCAATTAATGCGGATCATTTGGAGGGAATTTTCTAGGTTTAGTTGTTGCAAACCTAAAAAAAGGTCCACATAAACAATAGATATATACAAACGATGACACAACAGGATAGGAATGAAAAGCACATCAGTGAGGAGAAATATTAGGGATTGATGCATTTTAGAGGGAATTTGTTACGTTAAATTGGTGCGCTGCATTTTAGATGAAATTTGTTAGGTTAAATTGCTGATAACCTAATGCAGCATTTTAGAGGAAAATTATTAGGTTAAGTTGTTGCAGACCTAACAAAATTAATAAATAAGGATATCATTGTTGTCAAAATCCAACTTAAATCCTAAAATCCAAGATTTTGTGACTTTTTCACCTTCAACGACTCAAATACAGTAGAATCCCAAAATAAGCAAAATTCGTCGATTTTAATCCTAAGACATTTATGACTATATACCATTTGTAACATATATTTCGTATTATTTATTTTAGGTAAAATTCATCGATTTTGATTGCGATTTTAAGATTTCTTATATCGATTCTACGAAAGTCCTTGAGTAAAATCCTTCGATTTTGATTGCGATTTTACGAGTCCCGATTTTTCTATTCCCTTTCGACTTGAAGTAAAGTCCCGATTTTGACAACCTTGGTTGATATAATATTTTGTTATTTTAATTTTTGATTAAGTTTAATTCATAAATTCAACAATTCATAAAATGTAGGGGTGGCCAGCCCGTTTATCCGCCATTTTCGACGGGTTGTGGTGAGATATTGAGCTCATTTCTCTAGTTGGCCCGCCCCTGTTAAGCTTGCTGAAAAAGCAAGTCATAGCGGAGTGGGGCGGGCTAGCCCGCATGCTTATATAATTTTTTTTACTATTAGTGATCGAATTTTTAATTTACACACTGCTATAAACAATTGAGGATTCACCGGCTTAATCATTTGTTCCGACTTAAATTTCAAACCAAATTAATTGTTCTCATTAAAGTTTTATGCACCAATTTCAACTACCTAGGGCAACCCATAAATTTACTACATCCTAATTTATAACGAAATTGTTGAGTAGAAATTAGCAACGGCCTTCGTGGATACGAAATATTTATTACTTCGATAGTATTGGTACACTTGTCAAATAATTATTAGATTTATTTTGTAATTTGTTTTATGTTGGATGTATGGTGGATTTATTTTGAGATTTGTTTAATGTTAGAGTCTTTATATTGAATTTATTGTTTTTATATTAGCAAATATTTGTTAATAACAATCGACAAAAAATCTTTTAAAAAATAGATGGGCCAGCCCGGTAGTCCACCTTTAGGAGGGGCGGGGTGTGAGTTTGAGCTCACCCCCTCGAGTTGGCTCGCCCCGCCCCACCCCGTATTTAGTTGGCTAATAGCGGGTTGGGCCTAAACGGAACGAGCTGGCCTGTATTGTCACCCCTACTAAAATGTAACTATTTATTAGAGCCCTTGTTATTATAACACCATAAGAAACACAAACTTTGATAATGCATAAATTGAATATGATAGGAAAAACAAAATCATACACATCAAATACTTACATTTTACGTAAGGATAATGAATATGGATATAATAAAGAATATGTAATCCAAGAATGGTCCAAGCATCTGAAATGACATAACAATAGACACTTGGTTTAAAGAAAAATAACATATGGATTAATGATGCCACAAGAATGTCAATAATGAACAAACATTTATGATTATACAATTTATAAGTAATTCAAGAATTATACTCGATAGAAGTTTGATATTATACATTGTGCTTATTATTTATGACCTTGCAAAATGTGAAATATTGATAAAAAGAAGCACAATTTATGTTTGCATACTAAGAGATTATTTTGTGTTTTCCAACAAAATTGACTTAAACATCTGATTATGATGCTTACTAAGATTAAAAGAACTTTAATATATATCTCAGTATAATCGAATAAGACCAATCTTGAAAGTCTCTTAGGCTATGTCATCCTCTATAGTGTGCACAAGAGTATATGATAATGATAAAAAAAAATAATTGTGTTTATAATATTGTGTACTCGTTTCTATTGATCTCGTGTATATACACAAGGGTGAGATTTCTCAATTGATCTGAGTTCATAGTATACGATATTATATACACACTTCTATTGATCTCACATATATAAAAACAAGAGTAAGTGAGATTCTTATTAGTGATCGCTGATATATAAATATTAAAATAATGTAATATTCAACACTGAAATACTTAAATGCTAGTGCAAAAGTATAATTTTAACTTATAGAGTTTCATGAACTCAACCACATATTTTACACATGAATATATCAGAATAATTTTGATAACAAGTTGATGATATTGAATCCTTTGATATACATTTGAATGACTATTAATCGAAATGTAGATAGGATACATACATGCCAGAGCGTAAGAATGGATTCCAAGCCCCTTAATAGCTACAAATATAACCACGGACTAAATCCAGAAGTCCTAACTCAACTGGCAAAATGTTGAAATTGTTAGGCCGGATGCCATGACCGGGGTTCGAATCCCGGTACCTCCACTTGTGTGTGTGAGTTTATAATGGCTTTGCCATTTCGTCTATCTACTAAAAAAAATAAAAAGATTCTAACTGATCAAATAATAACAGATTAAATACTCTTCAATTGAAATCTAAAAAATGAATTAAATTAGATATAATCATATGTGTCGGTGTTGTGTCGGTATCAAAAACTGAAAAATCCTTCAATCAGAATATTCAATGTCAAACATTAGAAATGCCTTCGAACAGAAGTGTTTGTAGAGTATTGAAGGAAAAATCTCAGACTTTTGTACAGGGCCGGCCTTAGGCATATGGAGGGGGTGCGACGGCCTAGGACCTTTGCCGGTAGGGGGCTCAAAAATATTTTAAGGTGTGGGTATATATAGAAATATTTGGTTTATGGGGTATATATACGAAAGTTTACCAAAAGGCCCCAAACATTGACATGATGAAGGACTTGGCTAAGTCTGTCAATATTTTTGCCGTTTTTTATGCGATTTGATATATATATCCAGTATTGTACAAAGATTCCCTCCCTATAAAAAATTTGGTAATTCTTGATAATGTGCAAAAAAATTATTATCCAAGAAATTATTGATATTTTTTGGATGAAGTATTTTATTTGGTGTCTATGAAGTATTTTATTTATATTTAGATGTTGTCTAAAAAAACATTTATTTGGTAGTGAAAAGCAGGAAGAAAAAGAAAAAAAAAGAGCCAATCAAAACATAACAATGAGCTTAAAAAATATATAATGTATTATGTAAGGGGTCCTTTTTGCATATTATGTCTAAAGCCTAACTGCTCCCTAGATTTTCATGAATTGAATATATAGCATGCGATTAGGATTTATGGCTTCTGTTCATCATATTACTTTATTATTGTTGTTAATTTCTTATCTTAACTTTTATCATCACTTTCTTTTATCTTCCGTAGAAGATAATCCTGTCGCACCACATTTGGGTATTGACAAAAGAAGTTGGTCTGTTGCACAAACTACCAAAACCTATTGAGAAAAACAAACATCTCTTAAAATTAAATAGAGGTATTGAAAGTAATGATTTGGTTGTACTTTTACTTAGTCATGGCAAATTTTTCCTGAATGAAGGAAGAACCAATGATGCCTCATTTTAATTATACAATCTCAACTGCTATGCTGTTTTTAGCCTGTTTTATAGGTTTCACGCATTAAAACAATATCCTCTATTTCCTTTGGAAATTGCTGTTTTGACATTCATTGTGGCTTAAAAACACATGGAAATTACCAAAAAACTCAGCGGTAGTTAACTACCACCACTTTTCTGCTTTAAGGTCAGCGGTAGTTAACTACCGCTAGGTGTTTTTGGTCATTTCCATGTGTTTCTAAGAAACAATGGATGTCAAAACAGCAACACTCATTTCCTTTGGTCGGATGGTTCGAAATTGTAACTACTTCTAATGAAATCCAAATCACAAGTTTTGGGCCTTGTAAGTAAAAAAAAGTTTTTAGCCTTGTAGCATACATAAGGAAATAAATTCATGACAGCATAAATAGCACATGAGTAACACACACACTCTCTCCCACTCTCACATAAGACAATCTCTCTCACTCTCTCCTTTTAGCTCTTTTTCAATGTTATTGTGTCATTTTGTACCAAGTACTAAGATACCAATTTTTTCATGAATTTTGTGTGCCTTCATTAACAAATTAGAGATCCCCTTTTTGGATCTCGAAGTTGCAAAAGAAATCACAAACAATTCATCAAAAAGGTGGTATCTTAGTACTTGATACAAAATGAAACAATAACATTGAAAATCAGCTAGAAAGAGAGTAGGATAGATTGCCTAACATGAGATGAGAGAGAGTGTGTGTTACTCATGTGCTACTTATGCTATCGTAAATTTCTTACTCTTTGTATGCTACAAGGCTCAAAACTTTTTTTTTACTCACAGGGCCTATAAATTTTTATTTCGATTTCATCTGACTAATTACAGTTTCGAGTCATCCGACCAAAGTAAATAGAGAAGATTGTTTTAATGCATGAAACCAATGTTAAAATCTAAATCGTCTAATCTCGGAAACACAATCTAGACCTATTAGAATGTCAACTTGGGTGAATATATCACAACAAGGAATCAATACTTTAAGAGCCTCAAACTATATAACACTTGATGAACGATAAGTAAAAGAATTTGATTTGGCTGAGCATCCAAAGAGTTGGTTACCATAGAAAGCATAGAGAAAGAGAATAGATCAAAACACATGAGATGATATAGAGAAAGAGAAAATTGAACAATAAATTATGGGTAAATATTCATTTCAATCCTTGAATGTGTAACAAATAGCAACAATATTTCCTCAGTGTATCAAAATTTTAAAATAGTCTCTCATGTTAAAACACTACTAATACTGTCATATCAACTATTCAATGTACTTGTGTGTTCTCATATTGGTCCCTATATGTACTTACTTATTGTCATAGCACTCCCTATAGAAAACTTATTGCCAGCATTGAGCATTGAAAGACTATTTTAGAATTTCGATATATTGAATGGCTATTGTGACTAGTCATTACACATTTAAAGATTAAAATGACTATTATCTCAATAGATCATTCATAAGGAAAGTAAGATAATTATATAACTACATAAATGTGGAGTATTTAAATTGTGAAGTTCATAAAAAATGGAGAATACAAATGCCAAAAAGAGAGGCTATTTGATCTCCTCTTTTTCCACAAACAAAAGGTTATGTATCTTTAAGAAGACAAAAATAAATAAATAAAGGGAAATGTTAAAGAGTGCCCTTATGACATTGGTTAAACGAACAAACTTATAAATATTGTATTGGGAAATGGTGAAAAGTGATAGGTTTGACTTTTTTAAAGTTAAAAAATTGTTGAATTCAATACAAACTTAGGGAGGCACTTCAGTGCCTTTATGGCGCCAAAGGCAGGTGACTTTCAGAAAATCTCATCCATCCAATTCCTTGAATGCATCAGATTATGTCATATGTTCAATCTCTTATTTACATAAAAAAAAAAAAAAACAGAACAAACAGTACGCGTTTCACTCTCCTCCTATATGTAACTCAACATCAACCACCCTCCACCCACGTTCAACTTTGCCTATCGTCGACCGCCACCTGCCGCCTCATCGTCACCGTCGTTTACACACGGCCTCATGAATTTCAGCATCGAAAAAGTCTTCTCTAAATCAAAAACAAAAAATGTTATTTTCTCTCTCAAACTCAAAATTCAAACTTGATTTAAGTCCATTTCTGTGTATGTAAGGGTCTTGTGGTGAATTGAAGAAATTTAATATCAGGATTGTGAAAAACAAAACAATATGCAAAAATTTATCACTGCAATTTGAAGATATTTTTCCCCTTTGATTTTGAATTTATACTGGTTGAGAGACAAAGAGTGGCGAGGAGATTATGTTGTGTGATGGAGCAAATTGGTCAACAGGTGCGACGACAACCAGAGGCCATGGACGGCGGAGGAAAATTGGTGGTGGTGGTGGGTTTAGGTCCGATTGGAGACGGAAGCAAAGGAAAAGGATGTAAGTAATATGTTCTGTTTTCCCATCTTTCTCACAATTTTTTTTTTTGTAAATAAGAGATCAAACACGTGGCACAATCTGATGCATTCAAAGAATTGGATGGATGAGATTTGCCGAAAAAGTCACCTGCCTTTTGGTGCAAAAAAGGCACTGAAGTGCCTCCTACAAACTTACTATTTTTAGTTTCCTTAACTAATGCCTTAAAGGCACCGGTTAGAATAACCCATAAATAAAAATAAAAAAAACCTCATATTCGCGTCCGACTTTGATCCATTGTTGTTTGTTCTTGATGATAGGAAAACTCGACATAAACATTTATCCACCTTGAATGAAACACAATGATGACTACCTAAGTTACGTAAACTGTAATTTCTTAACATTAATAGGAAAGAATAGCGCTTTCCAATTACCAAAAATATGTCGTCTAACATCAAGTTAATAAAATACTAGTCAAGTTGCATAAAAGAGAAACAAATAATTTATGTATCAAAGGTTGTCAAAATCGGGATTTTGCTTCAGGTCGAAAGAGAAAAGCAAAATCGTCAGTCGTAAAATCGCAATCAAAATCGATGGATTGCCTATTTTAGGATATTACTATGGATTTGAGTCGTTGAAGGTGAAAAAAGTCACAAAATCTGTGATATTGGGATTTAAATTGGGATTTTGACAACAATGATGTATACCTTATGCTTGGTTGAGAATTTGTGTAAACTTGTATAGAACGAACAACAAAACGAACACCTTACATTTCAAGAAGTTCCTACAAGACTGCATCACAAGCTTTGTTATGACTCCAAAAATGCTGAGATAGATGAGCAAACCATTTTGCAACAAAAATATCATGGTCAAATAAATTTTCAAGTTAACCAGTCTACTAATCATCTGTGTTTCTCACTATGATGAATTAGATGATAAGCTACCAATATATATACGAGAAAGAAAGAATATGAAAACATATAGTCATATCACTGACATTCATGCGAGATGGGCATGAATTGTTTGCAATTCTATGTAGTTGATATGAATGTAAGATTTAACAAATTTTCAATTTATATTATAAAAATTGGCAAACAAAAGGAATATAGGAAGAATATTAACAAATTTTTCGAATTGTACATTGATATCAAGGACCCATGATTGCACCAATATATGCAAATATTGTATGATTTAAAATCATTTATGATTCATCACAAGAAATAATACATACGAATTGCTGGCTTGCAAAATCAGATCACATCAAACTTAAAATTTTGTCGTTAGAATATAATCTACCGACATAATTTTGCAATTTTATTTAATGAAGAGAATAAGCAACTTCTGAAGTTAATCATATTAATTTTATATACCCACATTTCATCCTGCATAAACTATTACAATTAATATCATAAATAAGAAATATATAATTAAAAATGAGGATAAAAAAACACAGACCATACCGTAATCGGGTTAATCAATTGAATCCATGACATAATCATATTAAAAAGCAAAAAAAAAACTAACACTAGTGCAAATCAGGGATACAAAACCTGTTTTTTTTGAGATTTAAGACTAGTTTTTTGCCGGGGTTATATCATCGGGTGTTGTAAGTTTGAGATACGACACCTATTTTTTATTGGGTATAAAAACAACATATTGTACCTGTTTTTTCTAATAAACTGGTGTGATATATGTGTTTGTAACCCCACTTTTACACTAAAATAGGTGTAAAACCGCACATATAACACCTGTTTGAATACAAAATCAGGTGTGATAACAAACATATAACACCCATTTTATCAAAAAACAGGTGTGAGAAAGCT
>Ga0228711_1009178_pt1 | contig 13547 bp, 10 predicted proteins | sample MedpolnodulmetaG_2_FD_177996 | JGI IMG/M metagenome (GOLD analysis project Ga0228711, IMG submission 177996) | Root nodule microbial communities from Medicago polymorpha collected in Santa Monica, California, United States - brown nodules | ecosystem: Host-associated > Plants > Roots > Nodule...
AAGAAAAACAAAAAAAACAAAAAAAAAAGAAAAAAAAAAAAAAAAACATGACATAATGACGAAAGAAAAAAAAAACAGTGAAAAGGATGTCAATAGTAACATATATTTGGAGTAAAAAGAATCTCAAGAAATCTCAGGTCTTTGTATGAGATTGTTAGTTTTAAAATTTTCAACTAAAAAGTCTCACAAAATCTATCATACCAAATAATCCATTGAAATCTATACATTTTTGAATACCAAGAAAAAATTTTTAAGTTGTGAAAAATCTTGATTGAATACCACCACATTTTGTTGGATTCTTTAAAAAATCTTGAAAATCCTAATTGAATACCACCAGAATTATTTCTAATCTTTTAAAATCTTGATTGAATACCTAGAAATTTTTTTATAACTAAAAAGTCTTTTAAAATCCTTCAAAATCCTAATTCAATACATCCCCCTAAGATTCGACGTAATGCACTACGTGGATATATAAGATGGATTTAATCAACTAAATTTTACTCATGATTTTTCATGCATTGATTTGGTACTATCTTAACCAATCTCAGTCCTTTTTCATTACATTGATTTAAGGAGAGAATTCGGTGCCTTTGGCTTCGGTGCCTTTCGGTGTCTTTGATGACTTTTGTTCATATCTCTCTCTAAACCATTAATTCTCTCTCATCTAATTAATTTGTTTTAATCATTCATCCAACCTTCTCTCTCATCTAAAATGAACTAAAGGCACCGAAAGGCACCGAAGCCAAAGACACCGAATCCTCTCCCATTGATTTAGCAGTACATGCTCTGAAGAAAGATCTTTGTAGTCTTAATAGCATTCATACCAATTAAAGGAATAAGATTGCCATATATACAAAGGGTCTTATAGTCACTAGGCTACTTAAAAAAAATAAAAATATAAAGACCTATTTATATATATTTTTAATTTATACTTGTGTCTACAGTTTTCATCATTTAATACGAGATCCTATTTTTCATTAAAAAAACACAATTGTGAAGCCATGAGAGAGAGACGACATTCACCGCTAAAAGTCAGGAACATAGATTTTTTTCTTTCTTTTTATATTTATGTTATAATATTTGTTTTTCTTCTTATTATTTAAATGAAAAATGATGATGAAACCCACTAAATTAACGAGATTAAAAGTATAACGTTGATATTTTAGATAAAATGGTCGATATTATTTTTCTTATGATAGTAGTAAAAGTAATGGTGGATTTTAAGGTGAGGGCTCTATCAAGTCCCTCACTGATGGACCATTACTAATAGCAACTAGATCATTCACCTGTGCTGCCGCACAAGTCATATACATTTTTGCAAAATATTTTACTGCAATACAATCTAACGCTTATGATTATAATTAATTTGACGAAAGAAAACTATAAAATCGCAATAGTCTCATTACTTAAATGATTTATGATTACACCTTTTGAAAAATCTCTTGATAAACCACATCTGATGCAATCACCATTTTCAGCTGTCAACAAAATTTTAAGACCATTTCTCAATGTCACTCTTGAAATCGCCACATATAGCTAACCATAAGAGAAGACTGATTGTAGGAAATATATGCCAACTTGCTTAAACGACTGCCCTTGATTTTTGTTAATAGTCATTGCAAAACAAACATATAATGAAAATTGCCTACGTTAAAATTTAATGACCTTTAGACTTTCTAATATTTACAATACATGTCATTCTTTAATTCCATTGAGCCCCGTACAAAATTAAACGCTAAAACTATCGTATTAAGAAATACAATACGTATCGAGCACCATAACCATTAATTGAAGCTGATACCAAAAGTGCATTGAGCACTTAAACCATTAAGGGCAAAGTTAGATCTCAACTACTTTCACATATACATTATGAGTTACAATTGAATCCTTATGTAATCTTAAACAAACTTGACATGGTATTTTTTATTATGTCTCTGACTACGTATCAAATTGGTAGCTTTTTAAGTTCTACTCATTCCTACCTAAATTACCTGCTCCTGATGACCACAAAGTTGCTTGACGAATCTTCGTCACTGCCGATTTTCACTTAAAAAACGTGTTTTGAAATAGATCAATCATGAGAACTAAATGAATATATAAGATATAGTTCGATAGCATGTAATAGTTGCAAAACACGTGCCAATATATTGATGAATATTTGAAAAAAAAAAACATTTTTTTATGTAGCGGATATAACAGAATAGTTGAATCCTAAACCGGCAGTACAATAAAAGCAATAGCAATTGAAAATGCATTTAGCCAATATCGAAATATTAGAAAGGTGAAATCCACAAACAAAGATTCAGAAGTCCAAAATAGCTAGAAAAATGAAACGGCTGATCACAATTAATCACACTATGAAGTTCCTCTCACAGTACTATTATTACTCTTACCTGTGTTTAACCCATAACATGTACACCAACTGTGACAGTCCAAAGAATTAGAGTATGCGATAGTAACTATGATTAATTGGCCAAAACTAATTCATTAATACTTTGGAAAAGTTTGAATTCAGTAATCTGATAGCAACAAAACATAAAATAAACTTGCCAAAATCCATATATGATTTAAGCAACACCCAACAAAACTTGTCCAAAGTGACAACACGGCACCAAAACAAAATAGATGGCTCATCTCCAAAACTAACATAAGACCTATGAAAATAACAGTGAATTAAAACAACATCATAACAATTTTGGGTGAACCATAACACAATTCCTAAGAGCGAACGACACTGAAATAGAGAGTTTTGTTTCTTCCAGCCATTACAGAACTGAATTCAAAGATAGAACTCTCATACCAAGATAGAACATTGTTATTGGCCATTTCACACTGGTTGGGAGAGGTGGGAGAAGACTACATGCATCATGAATGATGAGGCTCACGTATATATAGGCAGAGATGTAGAGTAGAGCCATGAATAAATTCAGTCTTCATGGGGAAATACACACTATATTTATTAGATAGTTGGAATATAGAAAGACCTAGAATATGTAAGATTGGTATTAGAATTTTGGTGGGAAAACCAAATTTGAAATTGGTGTAGTAAAGCATGAAATTAGTTGGACATTAATTATGGCAAATGAGTTGTAGTTTGGCGCCCATGAGGATTAGGTCTAGGGTTAGGAGGGTAAGTACCATTGTTAACAAAGATTAGAAAATAAGGATAAGGATAAGGATAAGGATTGGATTAATCAAATTCATACATCTTACAGTACACTTTCTACACTTGATTACAATTATCTTCTCCCTTTCACCAACAATCATCTTTTTGCTGCTACTGCACCCACCGGCCAGCCATAACTGCAATCAAAGACCCTCGCTATTCACATACATTCAATTCAATATTCGTTAATCAAAATTGTTCAATCAATTGTTAAAGCCAGATTAAACCTAAAAATAACTATATAATTCTCAACCATCTTAATTGTTATGGGCAAAAGGATCTATTATCACAAGTGGAATCTTGAATAGAAATTCCCTCAAGCATCCATTTTGTAAGCAATTTCACGGTACAGAGTGTGCAAAACAGTTCTAATAGTACTAGACAAATAAACTAATGTTAATTTTAAATGATTTTTTTAAAGCAAACAAAGTGTATCAAATCTCTCCACTATCCATTTTCTTATGCTTTCTGTCGAACAACATGAAATTTTTTACCATTGATGACAACGCGGAAACTTTCGTTGGTCGCCAAAAGAAAGATATTTCGGCAAGGTTTTTTTAGATTGAAGGTTTTGCTGGTTTTAGAGCTTGGAGAGAGGATATTTATGATCCAGTGTAGAGAGTGTATAATAAGATGTATGAATTTGATTAATCTAATGGTTTTAAATAATGGTCCACCGGTGAAGGATTTAATAGGGCCCTCACCCTAGAATCCACCAGAAGTAATAAACATGTTAGAGAATGTGTTTTTTATATTTTTCAAAAATGAAAAATATTATCAACAGGTTCTTCTCTGCAAATGTTCACCTTTCATTATTTTTTTGTAACTTGTGTTCGCGCTCGTATGCGTGTTCATTGGGTAGCACTTATGATCAGTAAATTTTGTTAGAATATATTAGAGTTGATACACCATGACTTTGTTATCATGATGTATACCTGTTTGAGTTTTTTTTGAGTCAGGTCTGATGTTCCCCGATCTTTATACAGTAGAAACTCTTTAAATTAATACTCGGTAAATTAATAAACTCTCTAAAATAATAAATTTGTTCGGTCCCGACTTGGGCCAATGTAAAAAATTGAAAAACTCGATAAAATAACAAGATAATAATTTTTCGGGAGATCCCTTTATAATTTTCGGTCCCAAGAAAATCATAAATTAATAATTCATAGAAACTGAAAAAATATATATTACACTCTATTGAAATATGATTCAATAGTTGTCTGTTTTCCTTTAAAGTTCAAGTATGTTTGAAGCTCATCTCTAACTTTGCTTATAGCATCCAATAGCTCAAGTGTTGTATTTTTGTATTGTATTTTTCCAATGCATATGAACACAGTAGTTACTAATTTAAGTTGAGTCACAATGTTCGCTGCAACATAATTTTAAGAGGCATAAACTAATTTGCCTTTTTGTTTGGTATGTACTGTATAATTACTTAAAAACTCTTTAAATTAATAATTATTAATTTATCGATAAATTAATAACTCTCTAAATTAATAAATTTCTATGGTCCTAACATTATTAATTTATAGAGTTTCTACTGTCTTTCTTTTTTATTTAATATATTTTCTATTTTACCTAAAAAATAAATAAAAAATACACATTGTTAATGCGCAAAAGAGATGTTGTGGAAGAGGTGAAGCCACGAAAGAAAAACAAAAATGTTGTGGTTGGTTCAAAGGTATTTGGAAAAATAATTGGAGACGACTTTGACTTAGTAACGAAGCATGATGATAAATAAACAAAAAGAGTCCGTTAGTCTTCTCATCCTCGTCTATACTCCACACACAAACACACACATACTCTTTCATAGTACTCACTTCACTCACTCAACCATGTTTTCTTCTTCAAGCTCCTCTTCTAGATATCTTTATGATCAAGGTTCGACGTACGATGTGTTTTTGAGTTACCATGACAAAGACATTGGTAAATCTTTTGCATTGGATCTCTATTCCGCTCTCACACAAGCTGGATATGCTGTTTACATCAACAATAACAATCTTACAAGCAGAGAACAGAGAAATTCAGCTGCAATCAAAGTGTCTAGAACTTCCATCATCATATTCTCAAGTAAATTTGATGGTTCAACATGGTTTCTTGAAGAAATGGAGAAGATATTGAAGTGTCGTAGAACCATAAAGCAGGTAGTTGTACCTGTGTTCTATGATGTAGATCCCTCCGATGTACAAAATCAGACGGGGGTGTTTGGAAAAGCTATTGCACGAAGCATCTTTAAGAAAGGCAAGTCAATACGTTATAGAGACGTGCTCTTTGAAGCTGCCAGCATTTCAAAATTTTTGATGATAAACTCATACAGGTAACTAAGAAACTTTGAAGCTTTTTTCAAGTTGCATTTTGAAATTATTAAATCAATCTAATAGATTGTTATTCCCTAATTACTCTATATAAGGGATATAAGAGATGTAATAGTAATACTACTAAATTTACATTTCTGCTTATCTTGACCTCATATTTTATAGGAGCCAAAATAAAGAAATCAATGACATAGTGCAAGGTTTGTGTCATTTGATAAAAGACCAACTATCGTTATTCATTGCTGAACATCCGGTGGGAGTAGAAGCTCGGGTGAAAGATGTGATTCAACTATTGAACAGCGAACAAGCAGAAAATACCATGATTGTAGGGATATGGGGGATGGCTGGGGTTGGTAAAACAATAATTGCTAAAGCCACTTATAATCAAATGAGTTTCACTTTTGATTGCAAGAGCTTTCTCTATAATGTTAATGAAACTTGCGAATCGGGTGATGATGGGCTGGTTTCTTTCCAGCGACAACTTCTTTTAGACATCTGCAAAACAACAAAGATACATATAGATACAGTTGAATCAGGAAATAAGATATTACAGAGAAGACTTTGCCATAAGAAGGTATTTCTTGTACTTGACGGTGTGAATAAACTGGAACAGTTGAATGCTTTGTGTGGTAGTCGTGAATGGTTTGGTCATGGAAGTAGAATAGTTATTACAACAAGTGATAAACATATACTTCGTAGCCTTCAAGTTGATCATGTGTATAGAATGAAATATATGGACAATACTGAATCTCTTAAGCTTTTTAGTTGGCATGCATTCAGAACTCCAAGTCCTAAAGAAAGTTACGCTGACCTTTGTAGAGATGTTGTTGAGTACTGTGGGGGATTGCCGCTAGCTCTTGAAGTCTTTGGGTGTTATTTGTATGGAAGGACTAAAGAAGAGTGGAAGAGTGTACTGGTGAAACTCAAAATCATTCCCTTCGATCTAATATTAAGTAAATTGAGAAAAACTTTTGATGGCTTAGAGGATAGCGAGAAAGATATATTCCTTAATATAGCTACTTTACTTATTGGGATGCACAAAGATGATGTAATTCAGAGTTTAAATTACTCGGGGCGTTTTCCAGCAAATGCAATATCAATCCTTGAAGATAAAAGCCTTGTAACTATAGATAGCAACAACAGGATTGGAATGCATACTTTGGTACGAGCAATGGGAAGAGAAATCATACATCAACAGTCGATGGATATGGCTGCAGTGAGTAGATTTATGATCTGCTCTACTTGATTTATCATTAATTTTCATATTGTTTCTAAATTAAAATAATGCTAAAGGATTGAAGCCGAGTGACCATGGATTAGTTTTTAACATTTAGTTTCATAATTTATGAAAAGAACTTATGAAGTTTGTTACGTTGTGACTTGTGAGTCAAAAAGTAGTATCAAAGTTCAGGTATCAACTCATAGATAATTTGAATTGCATCCAAAGTTTATAGCTACCATATATTTAAGCTTTGGTAATTTGTTTTTTTTTTGTTTCAGACAAAGATGTACGACGTGTTCTTGAGTTTCAGAGGAGAAGACTCTCGCGCAAAATTCATTTCACATCTCTATTCCTCTCTTCAAAATTCTGGGCTTTATGTTTTCAAAGACGATGATGGAATTCAACAAGGAGATCAGATCTCAGTTGCACTAATGCAAGCAATCGGACAGTCTAAAATTTCTATTGTTGTTCTGTCTAGAAACTTTGCTAATTCAAAATGGTGTTTGCTAGAGTTGGAGAGAATTGTGGAAATCAGTAGAACCAAGGATATGAAGGTTGTGCCAGTGTTCTATGAGGTAGATCCCTCGGAAGCACGTCATCAGACAGGAGAGTTTGGAAAAGCTTTTGAATCTCTTCTATCTACAAAATCAGTGGATGAATACACAAAGAGGAATTGGAAAGCAGCACTCCATGAAGTTGGTGGCATAGCAGGGGTTGTCATCTTAAAATCCAGGTAATTTAATTATTACTTAATTTGTTATATTGTCAAACAGGTAAGTTTGGAGAATCCTTTTAATTATTTCCGTATTTGTAGTCCTTGAATATAAGTTCTCTACCGAATAGGTGTTCCCCATCTATTTGATTTATTTAATTGTCTAATTCTACAGTTTTTTTGTTGAAAAGGTAGTCTTAATTCTACATTAAGATTATGTTATTCAAAATAATATTTTTTTAAACTATGTGATATGCTAAAAATATAATTTTAATTGACTCCATTATTTGATATGTAGTAGTATACTTCTTGGCAGTTGTATTGAGACTTATGCTTTCCTGTCTTCAAGTTTCTGTCCTTTCACTTTCACCTCAAACAAACAATGTGTGTTTTTTACTAGAACAACAGTGTTTTAAAGTCCCATTATTAGTCATTGCTTTCTTAAATTTTATAGTAAACCCTCATTTGAAAATTTCAACCATTAATTTTTTCATCATCTTGTGCGAGTGGAAACACCTTGGGTAATATATATCTCATTTTGATTTGTTCAATTTTTTTTTTCATCAATCATCAGTTGTTGTTACACTGTATTCTCTAAAACGCGCTCTGTTACTTTAGATTGTTTCATACTCAACTGCTCAAAAAAGCAACGCACCTGTACCTGATAAAAGGCAATTACATAGTCTTATTCACTTTTATATTGATATATTTCAAAAGCATTTGTGATGAAAATTTAGCTTTCAATTGATTCCATATGCTATTATCTTGACTGAGATGGAAAGTTATAATTTGACTGATAGTGATCACACAAGACAAAATGTACATGTTGTGCAATGCTTGTATAGCTCCTTGTTTATTCGCTTACTCTTGGGATCATATTTTATAGCGATGAAAGCGAGGATATCAAGAAAATAGTTCATCTTGTTACTCATTTGCTAGACAAGACAGAATTATTTGTTGCTGACCATCCAGTGGGACTAGAATCACGTGTACAAGAAGTTATTCAACAACTGTACAGCCAAAAATCAAAAGATCCTCTACTACTAGGGATATGGGGCATGGGAGGGATCGGAAAAACAACCATTGCCAAAGCCGTTTATAATGAACTTCGTCATGATTTTGATGGAAAGAGCTTCCTGTTCAATGTTAGGGAAGTTTGGAAACAAGATGAGGACAAAGTTTCTTTACAGCAACGACTTCTTTCTGACATTTACAAAACTACACCGATAAAGATAACCACAGTTGAATCAGGAAAAAAAATATTGGGGGAAAGTCTTTGTCAGAAAAGGATATTTCTTGTGATTGATGATGTGAATCAATTGGATCAATTGAATGCCTTGTGTGGAGATCGAAAATGGTTTGGTGAGGGAAGTAGAATAATCATCACAACAAGAGATGAGGATTTACTTCGAGAAGTTGACTATGTATACAGAATGAAGGAAATGGATGATGGTGAATCTCTGAAGCTTTTTAATTGGCATGCATTCAAGCAACCAACTTCTATTGATGGTTTTACTAACCTTTCTAGGGATGTGGTTAAATACTCTGCAGGACTGCCATTAGCTCTTCAAGTCATTGGGTCTTTTTTATTGACTAGGAGAACAAAAGTAGAGTGGAATAGTGTACTGGAAAAACTCAAACTGATTCCCAATGATAAAGTGACAGAGAAACTAAGAATAAGTTTTGATGGTTTAAGTGATGATGATGTGAAAGATATATTCCTTGATATTGCTTTTTTCTTTATTGGTATGGACCGAGAGGTCGTAACTAAGATACTTCAAGACTGTGGGCATTTTTCAGAAATTGGGATAAGTATCCTCGTAAAACAAAGTCTTGTAACTGTTGATAGAAAAAACAAGATTGGAATGCATGATTTGTTACGAGACATGGGCAGAGAGATCGTGCGCAAGGTATCAAAAGATGCGGGTAAGGAGCCTAGTAGATTATGGCGTTATGAGGATGTGCATGAGTTGTCAAAAGATACCGTAAGATTTTCATGTATGCTTTTATTTTTTACGTTGCTTGTGTTGTGTTTTGCCTATGTGCACTGTATCAGACACCACAAAGACAGAAATGTCTCGGTACCTTAAGCTTTCAAGCAAAAATTATATGAATGATTTTATATTATATCTCTAAAAAAAATATAATGATCTCTAATATAGATGGATGAAAAGTGAATATTGATAAATCTGTTATTAGCTGTTACCATTCATTTGCTGGCTTATTTTTCTCGTTATTAAAATTTGATTCATTGTGAATCATTTAATGCTACTTCTTTCCTTGTAACAGACCATTGGCTTCAAACCCTACTATATTATATATAGCTATACTAAAAGATTTTTAACTACCACTTACACTTACCTAAGCTATGTGTTTTATTTTACATTTCATTTTGCTTCACAGAGTACCTTAGCTGTTAAGGGACTGAGTTTAAAGATGTCAAAAATGGACTCAACAACTTATTTGGAAACCAAAGCATTTGAGAAGATGGACAAGCTGAGATTGCTTCAACTTGCTGGCGTACAACTTAATGGAGATTATAAATATCTTTCAAGACATCTTAGGTGGCTTAGTTGGCATGGATTCCCTCTAAGATATATACCTGCAGATCTTCATCAAGATACTCTCGTTGCTGTTGTCTTGAAATGTTCCAATCTGGAACGAGTGTGGAGAAAGTCTCAGGTATAAATTCAATTTGTTTTGGTTTTGTGACCTAGTTAATTTAAGCACTGCATAATAATAGACTAAAATGGACACAAACACCAACCAAAAAACAAATAGGAAAGATTTGTTGTTAATGAGGAAATCCATGACCAAGAACAAGCCTTTACCAGATGTAAAATGCATAATAACATCTGATCTGGTTACACTCTATACCATTTTAGTATTAACTCTCCACAATAACAAAAGAAATATTTGGCAAGGTTACAGTCAGATAATTCAGCATTCCATTTTCTTCAAGAATATCAGGGGCACACTTAATTTTTTTTTATAAAACCATTCCTCTCTTCAAGAATCATCTACTGAATTATTTTTTTTAGTCAGCATTCCATTTAATTCTAAGAAAATATCTTAATTGACCCAAGTACTTTGTTTCAAAATGGTGCAATATATGTTTTTATATTTCTGAATTTCAATATGATAACTTGATGTTATGACAATATAATCTACATAAACCTTAGGACAGATGCAAACTAGATGAATACTTTACTACGTATCCTCATCATTACAAATCGTTCCAAATTTCTTTTAGATAAAGTTGAATCGCTTAAATCAACCCTACAATGATTTTTATGTGTACAAATCAATCCTAACTCCTCCTAGGCAACAAATCCAAGAGTTTTCTCTATATATATCTCTTCTATTAAGTCTCCATGCAAGAAAATATTTTTTATGGCATCCATTTGTAGAACATGGAAGAGCTTGGGGTGAAGACAGTGTTTTGTAACAAGAGATAAAACACCTCCATGATCCAGGACAAAAATTTGAATGAAACCTTTAGTCGTAAGACCAAAATCCACTGAACCCTTAAGTCCTACTTTGACAGCAAATACCCAATGACATCCCACAATATTTTTATTTGGTGATAAAGGAACTTGAAATCAAGTGTGGTTAATTCTAAAATTTGCACTTCCTTAATCATTTCCTACTGCCATCTTATATGGGAAAGAGCTTCCTAAAAATTTATAGTAATAGAAACATACTACAACGAAAGACTAACAGCTTATTTAGTAGAAGATTGATGACGATAACTTCCAAGTGCAGAGAACTGAAGTAGATGAAGATTGCTTCAGAGAAGGTTGAGATGCTGAAACGGGCAATGAAACCAATGGGCAGATCCCAGTTAAGATGCTGGATGTTCACAAGGACAGTGATGATAGGTGTTCAAAGGACGAGCACTATCATCTTGAGGGCTAGAGGTCGGAGGATTGAGTTAAGCAGTAGGCAAAATTGTAGATGGGTGGAGTACTTCACCCTTTAAGGTGAAAATTCGAGAATCATCAAAGAATGCCACATCAATAAAAGTAAAGAAATGATGTGGCCTTCAATATGCTAAAGCAATCCTCTAAATATTTTAAATTGTTTAGGGAGGATGACTAATAGTTGTGTTTTAATAATTCTTCTCAATATTTATAGTTGCTTGTATTTATTTTCTAGTATATTTTGTCTCTAATATATGTCTTCAAATTTTCATTTGTTGCAGTTTCTGGTGAAGCTGAAAATTCTTAATCTGAGTCATTCTCACAACTTGAGACATACCCCCGACTTTTCAAAATTGCCAAATCTTGAAAAGTTAATACTTAAGGATTGTCCCAGTTTGTCTTCGGTTTCTTCTAATATAGGACATCTAAAAAAGATTCTTTTATTAAATTTGAAAGATTGTACAGGCCTTCGAGAACTTCCAAGGAGCATATATAAGTTAGACTTGCTTAAAACACTCATTCTGTCTGGATGTACAAAAATTGACAAGTTGGAAGAGGATATAGAACAAATGAGATCTTTAACAACCTTGGTTGCGGATAACACTGCTATCACAAGAGTTCCCTTTGCAGTAGTAAGATCAAAAAGCATTGCATATATTTCTCTTTGTGGCTATGAAGGATTCGCACGTAGAGTGTTTCCTTCTATTATTCAGTCTTGGTTGTCTCCTACAAATAATATTCTATCCCGAGTTCAATCATTTGCAGGAACTCCATGTCTTGATTTCACAGATGAACAAAATAATAGTTTCTATTGTCTACCATCCATTTTAGAAGATCTTCAAAATATTCAACGTCTTTGGTTAACATGCGATTCAGAAGCTCAACTAAATCAAACTGTAGCAAGTATTTTGTATAGCTTTAACAGTCAAAATTGTGAGGGATTCTCAAATATCGAGACTTCAGCATCAACTCATTGTCGCAATCAAGTTTGTATTTCAAGCTCAAAAAATTCATTAACTTCCTTTTTGATTGAAATGGGAGTGAGCTGCGATGTCACCAACATTCTTAGAGAAAATATTTTGCAGGTTATCTCTTTCTCCTTCCCTTATTCACAAACACAACCATCTCTATATTTTCATTATACATCACAAACATCTACACAAACTCACTCGAAGTTCGATACACATGTCAAAGTTAGCATATATTGAATCACATATATAAATTTAAATAATTTTTAGGTATGCACCTCAATAGTGTGTATATATATATATATATATATACCTTCCGGTCGAATTTCGGATTACCAGAACCTCTTTCCCTTGGGAAAGGGACTGTTAAAACCAAAGAATCACTCACACTAATTTGTATTTTTTTATGTTTGATATATATATATATATTAAATAATCTTCCCATGATCAAACACTATTAAATCGTTCCCTGTTGCGACGTTGCACAAAAAATGAATACACAGTTAGGTCTTCTTCCTCAATACTCACAACATGCTCTCAAAGATCTCCCCGTTAATTATCAATAATCACGATTTCTTTTTTGCACAACCATGCCTTCAATTTCAATGTCTATTTTATATCATTGGATTCCCACAAAGCTTATTGCTTTCATAAAAATCTAATGACTTTCGAAAATTTTAATTAGATTCCAATAATTTCATTCATCTTATCTTTGAATAAAATAGAATTCTCAGATTTTATTGTGTACAAATTTCTGATTGAAAAGGTGAGGTAGTTGGGTGTATGGCGCTGGACACTGTAATTTATAATTTGAGGAGAACTCACGTTGTAACATTCAAAACAAAGAGATCTGAATATTTTATCCATAAAAATAAAAGTTGAGTTAATAGTGCTTGAGTTCAAATATGTGTTTCTTATGAATTGCGTGGTGTGGGAGGAAGAAGACACAAACCAATTTTCATTGCAGACCACAAGGAACTGATATAATAGTGCTTGACCATGTTAGATGATTTAATAATTAATTAGGATGGTTAGATTAAAACAAAATGGAGGGATGTGATTTGGAGTAACTCAAAAGAGTTACTCTTGGAGTCAATATATCCCTCCTCATATATATATATAACCCTCAAGTTATTAGTATTAAATCATAAAGACGGAGGTTATTTTTGTCTAATGAAAAGGTGCATTTTTGCTAACTTGGACCTTCATGTTTTTTGTTGTCCAAGTTAGCAAACCCCATA
>Ga0228711_1009179_pt1 | contig 13547 bp, 15 predicted proteins | sample MedpolnodulmetaG_2_FD_177996 | JGI IMG/M metagenome (GOLD analysis project Ga0228711, IMG submission 177996) | Root nodule microbial communities from Medicago polymorpha collected in Santa Monica, California, United States - brown nodules | ecosystem: Host-associated > Plants > Roots > Nodule...
AATTTTTTTTAAATTTTAATTATTTAAAAAAAAAAAAAAGATTTTAAGGGAGCGAATGGATTTGGATGGAAATGGAAGAGGAATGAGATTAAAAAAGGGATAGTTCCCCACTTTGTATAAGTTTATCTTTTTTTTTTCATAAGATAAATATTTTAATTTCAGGAAGGGTTTTTGAGAGGTTCTAAAAACTCTTCAAACTAGAAATCAAATAAAAAAGACATGTCTTTCTCTCACATTCAAAACTCTCCCAAACCCATCTAAACCTTTTATAATTTTTGCTAAAATCTTGAGTGGAGAGGGAAAAAATATCGAAAGTTGAGGCAGAATACCGTGTATTTGATTAACTTTCTTTTATAGAAATGGTGAAAAATATTATTTTTTGTTTGGTTATTTTTGTTTTGGAGGGAGGAAAGGGCCACATTCCCTCACACTTAGTACTAGATTTTGACTCTTCTCCAATATTGATGGGTAGCCAAAACTACCCACATGCATAGCTTCACCCTGCACTTGATAGTATTGGCTGATTATCTTTATCTATATGGCATGTCAATGTATTGAGAGGGTAAACGACTTGGATTAACAACCTTGTTTTTGTTTTATACCCAACTCTTCATATATAGGTAAAGATATCTATTGAGGGGGTAGAAAAGATTATGGTCTATACCTATATTGAAAGGAATTCTAAGTTTCGTGTAATTTTTTTCTTTCAAATTATATGTTATTTAAACTCTTTTTTTATTATAAATTGTTGCAAGCGGTTCAAATGACTTGTGTGTGGGCTATTTGAAAAGTTCAAAATGCAAATATCTTTCAACAAAAATATTTTAAAATCTAATAAATTGTTGTCATGGTGGTGACTGAAAATAAATGACAAAGGATTTAAGGCTCAACTTTATCAATATTTTTGGGGTCCTTGGCTTGAGTATTTCGCTTTATTCTTTTTGCATTGCTTCTTGTAATTGTATTTTGTACCGTCGTTACATCTTGTGTTATGGGTAGTGCTCATTAATATATCTTTTTAGTTTATTAAATGAAAAATCAAGTTTGATTTCAAAATATACCTATAAAAATGAAGATGACAAAGCTAAATGGATGGTATAATTTTGTCAACAAATGTGTTATTTAGACAAAACAAAATCGACAATGTATAACATGAGTGTGTGTAACCCAATGTGAGAGAAAAAACAATCAACAACAAATGTGTTAAATGGGTGATATAATTTCCTCATGAGACATGTTAATCAAACACAAAAAAATCAAGATTGTATAAATTACACTCAGGATGAGTGTGTGTATGTGCACACAATCCGATACAAGAGAAAAAAAAATCCATAATAAGAGAAACTAATATAAAAATGAGAGTCATTTTTGTATACGATGTGTCTGTGTCGATTTAACATTTTTCTTTAAATTTATTAAGTTGTGTTAAAACAATCCATCATAAAAGAAACTAATACATTCCTTAAAAAAATAAATAAGAGAAACTAATACAAAAATGACACGTGGACATTTTACTTTAAATTTATTAAGTTGTGTTAAACTCTGTTAGCTTATTGGTTCTGACAATCCAAGTATTGAACTTCTCTCATCATCAATCGCCACCTCCATCCTCAACCAACAAGGCGCCAAGCCACCACTCCCTAAGAAATGACGGTGGCGGAACCTCACCGTATTATGGATCTATAACATGTAACTCAAATATTCCCAGCACACAATGCAACACAAATAAAGGGAATCTCACCAACACACAATGCAACATAGATAAAGGTAATTCCATCCACACAAGGAAAGAAACCCTACCAAAGGGTTTTGCTGAAAAATTGCAGATGATGACGGCGATAGGGAGAGAATGATAATGTCCTTAATATGTTGCAATCACCGAAAATCAATGTTTTTTGTGGGATTGTAGGTCACACTTTCTAGATAATAGAAAGATAATGATCGTGATGGGATTTTCTGTGTTGTTGGAGTTTAGTTAGGGAATTGTTCTAGATAACAGTGGATAGATTTAAAATTAATAATACAGGTGTCAACTGTTTATTGGAGAACAGCAAAAACTGGACTATATAACTATATGTAAGTTTTGTCCTACAATGTATTCAATATTCATATACTACGTTTTGGACAGGACATTTTTATTCATCCTGTATAACTATTCCCTATTCGTATTGTAATACAAGAATATATGAGCTTCAAGTGATGACCACTTTCACATGGAAAAATAAATAAATCAAAAGCTGGTGCATTTTACTATGAAAATGTAATTTATTTAGTTTTTCTATAAATTGAAATCATAGGCAGCAAATAGAAAATGCGACTAGAACTAGATGCATGTTTGATTCTCTTATACTAATGATGTCTCATGTTAACATTCACAACCAACCAGTTAAGTTTACAGAACAAACCCATGAAACAAGAGAGTTTGGTACATAAAAGAGTTTGTTTTCTTCAGTCTTCTGACCTGACCATCCATCCATATCAGCTGAAGTTGACTACCACTAAAACTCTGTACAAAATGCAAAAATGAGAAAAGATTGAAGGATTGATTGATTGCTTGAGACTTCAACAGAAATCACATACCCCAATCACCATTCTTCTCCCCCCCATATTATATCATTCACACCATAAACACAAGAACAAAAGCCAAGAATGATTTGCCGCTTGGCATATATATTGCCAAGAAGATAACCAAGGTAAGGTACTCATTCACCAAATATATCACTAGGATATACAAAACCAACCTCAGCATCTATCCCTCCCATGCAGGAAGGAGGGTCTACTGAATAGCAAGACGCCTCTGCGATGCCTCGTTCGAGGAGATGCTTCCACGTAGCTGCCCTGAACAGTCCCCTTCTTCCACTCTTTCACCCTGATACCTTGAAGATTGCATACCATTGTTGTTATTATGGTAGGAGCCACCACCATTTTCGTTTGATCCTCTTGCATCTTGTCGCATGTTGGGAGAATTCCAGGTTTCCGCAGAGTCTGAAGGCAAAAGTTCTGAACCAGATGAACTAATTGATTGCGACGACAAGACTGGACCAGAGCCATTATCCTTTCCCGAGGCCTCACCATCAGTTTTCTTTGCAAATCGTCCTCCGGTGCCTCTTGCCCTTCTCAAAGCATGCTGATGTCTAGATTCATGAAGATATGGCTGAAAATAATAGATGTTAGCATAACCGTGGCTACCAAGTTCTGTCTCACTTGAAACATATTCTGGACTCATGCCAGTAAAAAATGGTGAAAATCAGCAACTTAGCTCTATTTGCTTTTCTCATTTTACATGAACGTGACTACATACACTGGCAAAATTGGAGTGGAACCCACAAAAAGTTTATGTAGTAAAATCATTTTAGAAATCTAATTTCAAATACCATTTTTCTTGACATTTGTGCAAATAATATATAATTACCACTACCTGCATCTGAGAGCTTATTTTTAACAGCCTAATTCTTGCAGACAAGGATACAATCCTAACTTCCTTGAGCCTCCAACAGCAGATCCATCTAAACATCAAATTAGATGCTGCTGCTTGTTTCAAAAGTGGGTGATTGTTGTTCACAAATGTTTTTACATAATTCTAATGAAGTAAACAAGAACTGACTTTTGCCGCCGTCAATACAGCACAATAATGGATACAACAAACATTACTGCTTTAAAAAAATCAAAGGCTCTATGGTTGAGTCCTATATATTAGAAGCATTTATAGTTTCTCCTTATAGACAACAGCGCATATACATACACATAGACTTGCTACTACATGCACACCGATATATATTTTTAAAATATTCCAGATAAAGACTAAGCAACTGTCGTATGAAATTGTGTAAAAGGTAGACAGAAGCCTTTCTCCATATAAAAAAGACAAATATCCCAAAGGAAAGGAAAATATCATAAAGAAGCATTAGCTCTTACGAATTCGCACCTTTCGAGATTTTATGAGCTTCCTTTCAAGCTCTGCTTTAGCACGAGCTTGTCTTCGCCTCAGAATTCCTTGGTATTGTTTGGCGTTCACATAAACAGGTTCTTGGGCCATCTCAAGGGGCAGAGGCATTCTGGCATGAGGCACTCCTATAAAAGGAGGATATCCCTAATAGTAAAAACAAAACATATGGTTAAATATCACAATGTTATCCAAATATTACCATTAATCAAGAAAATAGAACAAAATGGCAATAACCTTTAAGCAGGTAACAGATTAATGTCACATACCAACGGCTGGTGAGGATAAGCTGCCATCATGCCCCCATAATATGGATCCTGATAAGGATTTGTAGCACATGCCTGCATCAAAAGAATTGGAAGAATACTAGGAGTCCCATCCAGTCCAAATGCATGCAACTACAAGCTCTATAATAACATATTTTCCATTGAAATTATATGCACGAATCAGCAAAGATTTGTGTTCCAGAATAAAGTTACTGATTTGTTGTTTGCAAAAAATGTTTATCTTAACTTGAAAGCAATTGGGGGAAAAAAAACAATAAAGCTTAGGCAAAGACTTACAATTGAATGACCAACAAGTTCAAGCTGAGGAGTCTGTGTGAGGCATTCTTCGCGAATAACTGCAGATGATGCAGTATTCTGCATTCCTTGTTCTTGTCCATAATTTCCTATCAAGAAGAAGAAAAAAAACGTATTTTAGTGCCTCTAAATCAATAGTATTTGGGGGAATGGAAAATTTTCATCAAATGTTAGTTTAAAGTGTAAATCTGTTTATTTCCCCCCTATTTAATTGTTAGTAAATAATTAAACGATATTCTAAAGCACCTGATTGATTGGGAGCAGCAGGCTGTGAATCCTTAGCAGCATCATCATCTTCCTCATTCATCTCACTATTGGACAAAGACTGGCCTTCCTCATTGGATTCTGAATCACCATTAGGACAATCAAGAGAGGATGAATTGGCACCAGACATTGTTTGCGCTACAGGATTGTATCCAACACCACGCCACCAAGGTTCAGAATAAGCACCACCGGGCTGAAAGGAATGAGGATCTGACCTCGGTTGATTTGCAGTTTCGGACTTGGGTTGCATATCCTCAGATCCCTACAAAAATTACAAGTATAGTTTATACACAAATCTTATCCCTTATGGTAAAATAAAACTGGCCAATCACAGTCACAAAATGCAGTAATCCACAGTGAAATTGATTATGACCAAGCTCACAAAAAGATATCCTTATTCAATCAAAAGTTACAAAACAACCCATGTTAACTTTTATATACTTTACCATATATTGGAGTTGTAAATCTTGACACAAAACATCTCTCAACTAAAACCTACAACTAAAACTGAGTGATTGGACTCAAGTGGCAAATGAACTCTTAACTCTACCTAAAGACGAATTGTTCGGGAGAACCCGAGTTTGATTTCTAGGTGGAACAATTCTAGACTAGACTTTACTTACCTCTGGACTGAAATCCAGATTATCAGGCCCATTCCCTACGAACCCGAGGGATAACAAAAAAAAAAAATACAGATATAGAATTTACACAAGAGGAACAAAAACTGTAATACTATGCCACAACTTTTGAGGTCATATTTGGTCAAACAGAATCACATGAAACATAAGGCATAACAGAATTTCGGTTATGACATCCGTACACTACCTATGAAGCTCTGTTTAACAGAATTTCGAAAAATTTGTTACTTAACTACCCAATTTTCTACCTTTCACCCACATTCACAATCAAACCTAGCTCAGAGAAAAATCCTCTTTTTCGTATTTGAAAAAAAAAACAATCTTTCTGTGATTCCAAACAAGAATTCACACAGAACAAGACATGCAATCAGAGAATTGTTCGACCCAGACTCAGAAAAACAAAAACAACCCAAAATTCTGTACGAAAACCCTAATCCCTAATAAGCATCAGAAAACGACGAATTACGCAATCAAAAAAATCGGAAAAATTGATCAAGAGAGAAATCGAAGCTGAATCAAAGCGTGCACTTACCTGAGGAAGAAGGAAAAAAGAACCCTAGATTTTGGAGTTGTGATTCTGATTGAAATTGAAATTGAAAATTCAAAGGGGCTAATCTGATTCCTCTCCCTCTCTCTCTCTCTCTCTCTTTCACGCGCACACACAGAGAAACACTGTTCTCTGAATTTAGTATCAGAAATTAATAACACACCAATAATATTAGAGATAATTAACATTTTTTAAAAATATAAATAAAATCAAAATACTATTTGTTACACTCAAAAGTCTTGGTCTTTGTAGGTCTTGAGTAAGGTGTATTTTGCATTATTTAATAATCTTTGTTATAAGGGAAAAAACATTAAAAGCAATAATTATTTTTTGTGGGGATTAAAAGCAGTATTTTTTTTGTTATTAATTGTTGTACTTTTGGATATTTTTAAAAATATATTCTTTGTTATATATCTATACTATATAAAAAGAGAATACATAAGTTTGTGTTGACTTTTTTTATTACCAATTTTACTCTTTATTTAAACTATTTTATTTACGATTTTATCTTTAATAATATCATTTTAAATTTTTATTTTAAATAATTAAATCCTATTAAAATAGGAAATATCTCACTGCAATATTATCTATATTATATATGAAAGGATATATATTTTGAGCTAAATTTTTTATAATTCTAATTATACTCTTAAACAAATTTTCTATATTGATGTTATATTGTTGGTGGTATTGAAAAAGATAAAGATTTATATTATATTTGTTAAATCACTGTGGTCATTGAAAAATATAAACAAGGTTTTATGGGTTTGTTACATTTAAAAGTCACAAACATTTGTGTTTATAATTTTAATAAAAATCAACATTGCATATAAAATATTGTTCGTAATTTATAGATGTTAGGGCAATAAAAATGTATGTCTTTTTGCTAGTTATTATATATAAACAAAATACATTGTTTTGGAGAAACTTATACAATACTAATTTACCCTTAAACAAATTTGATGTTACGTTGTTGGTGTCACTCAAAAAGATAAAAATATATATTATATTTGTTATATTATCAGTCTCATTAAAGAAGACAAGTATAGTATTTTTAAGTATGAAATTGCAAAATATATATACCAACAATTTTAATCAAAATTTTATAAAAATAAGTGCTCATAATTTAACGCATTAGCACAATAAAAAAGATTGCGTAGACAAAACAGAGTGTTTCTCTAAATGCTAGTATCCATAACAAACATTAAGAGTAATTTTATTTAGAAGAAACTTGAATAGTTAGGTAAGTGAACCGTTTGAATTAGAAGATTTAAGGAGTTGAAAAGTTAAAAGTTTAAGTCTTAACAAAGAGAAAATCTAACATACTAATATTTAATTAAAAAATTAATTGATAATTAACATATAATTGTATAGATTTTATTTTGTCACGCCATAATTAATTTACTGAATTTTCTAAATGGTGTCCATGACACATGTTAAGGAATCAAATATTAAATTTTGTTCTAAAACTTGTGTTAAAAATGACAATTTTTAAAAATTAATACGCAGCTTTCAAGTTAAAACTTTTTTGATTTCTTAATTGGTAGGGTGTTTACCATTTAAGACTCGATATCTAATAGATATCTCTAATGTGGAAATTTTTTTTGAAGATCTCTTAAAACTCAGGGTCTCACTTAAGACCACAATCTTAAGTGGACCTCATATCACTTTTCAATAAAATAATCACTATTTGAGTTGATTTTGTTGTTTTTCATTAATAAATAGTTATTGGTGTGACCCATTTAAACCTTTTGATATACGATCTCCATTGAAGTAGTTGAATACCTATTAATAAAAAAATAATAAAAAAGTGATGTGTCCATATGAAACTCTTTTAAAACCTTAAATGCGAGGGTCTCCGTTGTGGATGATTCGAGGGTCTATTCACTTGCAAGTTCCATCATGGCATCATCTAATGATGTAATGATGACGTTACCTTCTAGTGGGACCAACAAGTTTTAAAATTGTGACACAGTGTCCAAGATTGGAAACAAAAACACGGTGTAGGGTAACGGGCGATAGCGGGTTACAAGGGAAGAGTGGTCGGGTGGCTGGAGGTTTGTATGTGGCCCACGTGACACGCACTTGACTTGCTGAAATTTATGGAACGCGTGGCTTCTACGTGGGGACCATGTAGTACCAACGTTGACAGCAGCCCTATCCATGTGTCCTCTGTTTTGCGTTTTTTTTGATGCTTAAATTGACACCCTTCTTGTTTTTTCCTTTTATTTATTATTTATGGTTTTATGATTTATCATTGGTCAAAAACTAATATATGGTCTTAAGACATTTGTTAATTAACTAAATATAAAAATATAATATTAAAGATTGTATGTCAATTATTTTTATTTTTACAAAAATGTGTATTTAACTTTAGTTGGATCGATCGTTGAAATATTAATTCTCATGAGCTTAACTTAGTTGGTAGAGACAACACATAATATATGCAAGGTTTGAGGATCAAAACCTGACCACATCCAAAAAAATTGTTGAAATATTAACTGTAAAATACACGAAATCTGAAAATGGTCATTATTAAAAAAAAAAACCATAGATTATATTTCATTTAACAAATACTTAAATCACATTCCGACAAGAACAAGCTAAAAATTAAGCTTGGTATTTTCTCTAAACCACCGTGAGTTTTGTTTGTTAAGCTTGATATTTTCTCTGGAAGATATCATAGTGGGTTCAACAAAAATTAAGCTTAATGTTTTGGATCAAGAATGTTTTATCTAATTTTAAACAACGATTAAAAAAATGAGAGTAAATGAGAGAAAGAATGGCGACCAACCTAGGGTTTACTTAGGGCAACCGCGTCAGAGCTTTTCTCCGGCGGAGAGATACATAGGGGGGAGCTGGGTCCAGCCAGGGTGGCAGAAATTGGGGGGGATAAGGGAGATTGGTCTATGGTGCGGTCGAGGAAGAGGAAAGCGACGGAACCAGATTACAGAGGACAGCACAGGTCAAGGGAAGCAGCTTGGCAAGGAGGAGCAGCTAGGGTTTATGGTCAGGATCGGCGATCAGATGCAACTAGGGTTTTCAGGTACGATTTGAAGGACAATCAGCAACGTGTTGTTCATGTTGATGGCAGGGCTTCCAACTTTCATGGAAGTCGTGTTTCCTCATCAGAATGGCATGGTACAGTTGTGGACAGGTCAGCAACTGAACAAGGGAGGAAAGCAGCATTTTATGTCACAAATTTTCCAGATAACTTACCTTTGTTTCGATTGAGACAAGCTTTCGAGGTCTGTGGTATTTAGACGGATGTTTACGTAGCGCGTCACAGAAATGCACGGGGACACGAATTTGGTTTTGTTCGTTACATTAATGTCAAAAACAAAGATAAATTATCTCAGGCATTAAACAATGTTTGGATTGATCAATGTCGTGTGTGGGCTCGGGAGGCAAGGTTCGATAGGTTTGCTCACAACGACGTTGTGGTTACATCGACAATTTTGAAGGAGAGGAAGACGGGGGTGAAGGAACGTATGGATGAGGGGTTTTCTGGTGAGGTAGTTAAAAAAGTGAGCTGGGACAAAGTGGTGACGGGGGAGCAGGGTGAGGGAGAGAAGAAGAAGGCAGGGAATGTGGTGGTGCGTGAGGTGGGTGAGGGAGAAAAGAAAAAGCGGACGGTGGGGGAAGTTGCGAGCGCTACGATTTAGGGAGTGGTGGTCACGGGAAAGGGAGGTGTTGTGAAGGGAGGAAGGGAACAGGCTGCTGGGGGAGGTAAGAAGAATGTTAGGCGTGAGGAGGAGAGAAAGATAGAACAGCAGCGAACTGCTTTTGTGCACAAACAGCAGCAGGTTTATGTTCTGGTTTTTAACACTAGTTTGGAAGATAGAAAGTGGGCAAGCGGTGGAATGGTTGCGTCAGTGATAAATGGGGATTCAGCGTTGTCTTGGCAACAAAGAGTTGAGGACGCCGGGTTTCAGCATGTTGTTGTTATTCCATTGGGAGGGGATAGAGTGTTCCTACATTGTTCTGACGGTGGAGATATTTGGCAAGTTTTTAATAATGCACTGCACTTTTTTCGGAATGTTGTTTACATATATTCATAAGTGGGAGGCAGCTGATGTGAAATATGAAGAGGGGCTTGGTTGCGTGTGTATGGAATCTTCATTCATGCTTGGAATGACGCCTTTTTCAGGTTATGTGTAGCAAACACCGGACGATTTTTGCGAGCAGATGACTGTACGGTTGACAAAGCTCGGATGGACTTTGCACATATTTTTATTTCGACTCCTCATTTGGAAATAATGAATACATCGGCATAGTTTCTTATCGACGGATGTAAGTATGGTATTAAATTGGTGGAGGAGTGGGGTTATTGTTTGGGGGATGATTCTTTTATGTCAGATGAGGAGATTGATTCAAGGCCGGAAACATTATCGCACTTAAATAATGCTGCCAGAATTGATGAGGTACAAGGCGAGTGGGAGTTGGATGAGTTGGTTGATGACTTACACAAAGAATGGAGCCAACATGAAGGGAAGATGCAAGCGGAACAATGTTGTGATGTTTTAACAACGTCACAAGGTATCCGCAAAAAACCAGTGGTTGACGGTGCTCAGCATACTCCTGCTACGGTGCAGCAAACTGTGCTTTAGCCTTTATTTGATGCAACACTACCAGAGACGAAGACTTTGCATAAACAAGTTGTGGTTCCATTAAAAAAGGGAGGCACTTACCCATGGAGTCTTGATTGGTTAGCTACTATGTCAAATCATGGTGATGGTAAGATTTCTCCTTTTCATTGCAATAATATTACCAAACGTGAGCCTGTAGTGCAAACAGGAGAAAATGGTGTTTCTTCATCCAATCTAACACCTAAGAAAAGAAAGAGTGGTCATGTTAAGCGCTCTGTTGGATTTATTAAACGTGTTGCTCGTATGCCGGTAAATGATTGAAAGGAGATTTTAAAAATTATGAAGAAACATGATCGATCAAGAAAGGTCCGTAAGGGTAAAAATATTTCTAACGAAGCCGGTTCATCAAATTTAGATTCTTCAATTAAATCAACTACTTCAGTTACTAAAGATTGGGAAAATTGGGTTGTGTTACATGGAAAATCAAAAGAAGTGTCGGAAGATGTTAGGGATATTGGTAAAACAGTCGGAGTACGGTTTAAGTGTGATACTGCTAATTCTTTTAATTTATTGATGAGGGAGGGAAGAAGAGAATGGCGTGCATCTGGTGGGGGTGACGTGGGACGTGAGGGAGTAGGGGGTTTTCAGGGTGATGATTCAGGTTGTTGATTGTGCGAGGGGCAGTTGTGGTGCGGGTGAATGGGGTTCCGATGAAAATTGTGTCTTATAATGTGAGGGGGTTAGGAGGTGGTGAGAAGAGGGTGGAGGTTAGACGGCTGGTCAATGATAAAAAAAAAACCTTATGTTTTATGTATTCAAGAGTCCAAGATGGCGGTGATTGATGATTTATTGATAAAATCTATTTGGGGGGATACACCGTATGGTTATTCTTATCAACCTTCAGTGGGAGCTTCAGGTGGATTGTTGACGGTTTGGGATACTTCTTTAGTAGATGTCTGTTCTTCCATGAGCATCGATAATGTTTTAGTAATAAAAGGCAAAGTTATTCAAACTACGGAAGAGTTCGTTATTGGTAATGTTTATGCTCCTTGTGACTCGGTGTCTAAAAGGGCATTGTGGGAAAGGCTGTCTCCTATTATTGAAAATCATGAAGATATGTGTCTGTGTCTTTGTGGGGATTTTAACTCGGTGCGCAACATTGAAGAGAGAAAAGGTCGCGAAACTGATTTCAGACGGGCAGACGAGGATGTGTTTAATACATTCATTGTTGATAATTCTCTGATTGACTTACCTATCTGTGGTCGCTTGTTTACATGGTACCGCAGTGACAGTATGTCGATGAGTAGGCTGGATCGGTTTCTTCTATCGGCTAAGTGGTGTGCTACATGGTCGAATAGTATTCAGGTTGCTTACCAACGGGGCTTGTCTGATCATGTCCCTTTGATGTTATATGTTGATGAGGTCAATTGGGGACCGAGACCTTTGCGCATGTTAAAGTGTTGAGCTGATTTTCCGGGCTATGATGAATTTGTTCGTGAGAAATGGGGCTCTTTTAATGTTACCCGATGGGGCGGTTATGTTTTAAAAAATAAGTTGAAATTGATGAAATCAAGTCTTAAGGAGTGGCATTATCAACATTCTCAGAATTTAGAGGGTAAGATTGCGGTTGTTAAACAGAGAATGTCTCAATTAGATTCGAAGGGTGAAGTTACAGAATTGAGAGAAGATGAGGTAGCCGAGCTACATGAGCTATCTATTCATCTCCATTCCTTGGCTCGGGCTCAGACTAGCATAAGTTGGCAAAAATCAAGACTGAAATGGTTACAGTAAGGAGACGCTAATTCAAAGTTTTTTCATTCGTGCATGTCAAAGCGTAGATGCCACAATGCTATTACCATGGTGCCCGTTGGTGATTCAACAATTGAAGGGGTTCATAATATTCGTACGACGGTTTATGAACATTTTTCTTCTCACTTTAAATCATCAGGGGAGGCGCGGCCTAGTGTGGGAGCTTTGCAATTTCGTAAACTCTCTTTTGGCGAAGGCGGTAATTTAACAAAACCGTTTTTGATAGAAGAAGTTAAAAAGGCGGTTTGGGATTGTGATGGTTCAAATAGCCCGAGACCGGATGGTATTATCTTTGATTTTATCAGAAGATTTTGGGAGTTATTACAAGATGAGTTTATGAGGTTTTTGGTGGAATTTCATCGTAATGGGAAATCGACAAAGGGGATAAATTCTACTTTTATAGCCTTGATTCCAAAAATTCATAGTGCGCAGCGTCTCAATGATTTCAGGCCTATTTCTTTAGTGGGATGTTTATATAAGGTTTTAGCAAAGGTGTTAGCAAACAGATTGCGTATGGTGATTGGTAGTGTGGTTTCAGATACTCAGTCAACCTTTATCCACGGGAAGCAAATTGTAGATGGAATTTTGATAGCCAATGAAGTTGTGGACGAAGCTAGGCGTCGAGATAAGGAACTTATTATGTTTAAAGTCGATTTCGAAAAGGCGTATGACTCAGTGGATTTAAAGTATCTTGATGATGTTATGATGAATATGAATTTTCCAACTCTTTGGCGGAAATGGATTTTGGAATGTGTCGGGACGGCATCAACGTCAGTTCTTGTTAATGGGAGTCCAACAGAAGAGTTTCCTATTGAGCGGGGCCTCCGTCAAGGGGATCCTCTTTCACCTTTTTTATTTTTGTTGGATGCTGAAGGCTTCAATGAAGGCGGTGGTGGAGGCTAATTTGTACCACTTATTAGGTTTGCAACAACTCCATCCTAAAGTTTTGGCTTTAAATTTGCATCATATATGTCTTTCATTTCTCTCTCTAATAACCGTGAATATTTTTCAAAGCGAAAATTTAATAGATATCTTAATCATTATCCTTATCTCTTATTACTTAAAGTTAACCCGTAAGCAATATTTTGTCCTAGATTTACCCTAATTTCTCTGCTTAATTTTACTATATTAACCCTATTTAATTTAAACAAAATATTAATTGTTATGGAAATCAAA
>Ga0228711_1009180_pt1 | contig 13546 bp, 19 predicted proteins | sample MedpolnodulmetaG_2_FD_177996 | JGI IMG/M metagenome (GOLD analysis project Ga0228711, IMG submission 177996) | Root nodule microbial communities from Medicago polymorpha collected in Santa Monica, California, United States - brown nodules | ecosystem: Host-associated > Plants > Roots > Nodule...
CTATTATGATAAGTGTCTACGTTAGCTTATTTTGCGCTTGTTTATATAATTTAATGTAATTTTATCTTGGTGTTGTTTTAATGTTGTAACAAAATCAAAATTATTAGTAAAAAAAACGAGTTAAATGATAATAATAATTATATTAAGATAATTCGAAATAAAATATGTTACAAAGAAAATTAACTACTAATTATTAACGGTAGGACAATTCCTCCGAATACGACCGGTCTACCAACAAAGTCCATATTTTCTCGGTGTTTTTTCTACAACAACCATTCCAACCAAGATGTGTTTGAACGACCTTTATTTAATATTTGCATGGCTAGATCGTGGTTGGACCATCATGCGGGGGCTAATAAACTTCGAACTTTGTGTTGTAGATTGCGTATACACTCTCGTTTTTAAACATAGCTGGTATAAGGGTTTGATAATCATGATGAATCAAGAATACTCGGCTATAACATGAGAACAATGCATATCTAAAGCCTAAAATTTTCTACAATCGCACCACCCTTCCTGTATGTCTACCTTGAATGTTCCATTGGCTTTCCCTCCCTATAGTTGATTGCTTCACAGACAGAGAAAGTATACCTCTGTCTGTCGAATTGATCAACTTGGTGAGTGTTAGACTTAACCATGACTTCCTGAATCTCCTTCATACAATGTTATCTGAATGGATCACCAGAGCCTACCGTAGGATACGCGTTACGTGATCTATTAGCCAATAAACACGCCAACCTATATTAGATTGATTGGACAAGAGTCGTGACAAGGAGGTTGTGAGTTCCCTTATAAATATTGTTCCGCAACTCAACAATATTAGTTGTAATGTGACCCCATCTTTGACCTCCGTTATGTGCCTGAGTCCATTTTTTTGGATATATTGTTCACCCCAAGTTAATGCATGTTGGTTGGCTTCTCGGATTCCACCGCAGTAGTATTCGAACAAGGGTATCTTCATGGCATGCTCTGCATTGTTGGAAATAAAATAAAAAGATATATTAAGTAATTAATATCATAAATATTTTGAAAAAAAAATGTTTTCTGTTTGTACCCATATTTGAAACTTTTTCCTTAAGATCCTGATCCTTGATCTCCCTGAGAAAATTTTGTTGTATGCGCTTTTTATAGACTTTTGTCTATTAGAGATCACACAAACATCCCGTCCTTGTGTGACGTGCCTTCTTAGAATTTTCATAAAAAAAATAAAAAAAAACCATACCTCCTTCGTCTCACCTTCGACCAACGCAAAGGTGATTGGAATTGTCTTGTTGTTCCCATCATGTGCAACTTCCAGTAAAACGTCCCTTTCTACTTGTCGTACAACCACATCCCATGAATGTGAATAATTGGTTTGCAAAATTTAAAACCTTCGATGCAAGGATGGAAAGCCCAAAAGAGGCGATGGAATTTTGTGGTCCCGTCTGGGCCGGTAGAGTTTTCCCGTCTAGATCTTTATCTTCATTTTTATGAAAGATGGGTAAAAATATGCTAAAAAAATTAAGACGAAAAAAAAATAAAACTATGTTCACCATTCCATTGTTGTAACACAAATAATTTGTTTTTTTAAAAAGCATGTTATGTTCACCAAATGTTAATATAACAGGAGGAAAAAAATTTAAAAAACTGAATGCTCTGCATGTTCGTCAAACCTTTTGGATAATGAAGGTATTTGTCGGTTGATCACATGTATACTTTTGAGATCCTTATTGACACATTTATGCTATTTAGGATACTCTTGTTAGTTATATATCTCATTTTAGTTTGTTAAAAAATATTCAACAATGGACATACATATCATCTTTTTGGTCAAAGGGTTAGAGAAAAAATCCTGCAGCAAGAAAGTTAGGTTGTAGATTATAAATGTCACAAAATGAGTACAGTCCAAATTTTGTCAGGGGATTAGAATGTGGAAGATGTTTAAAAATATTGCTGACAAATGGTAGGATATAGTGAGGGAAAACATGGAAAAATTGGTGAATGATTAGCGTGAAAATGATATGTCTGCCCCTACAAATATCCTTGTTCTTCATTTGACTTGACGAACATAACCTTTTTTTTCAACTTTTTCTGCATGTTCTGATTGCAAAATGGCAAACATGCAGCTCTCTGTGTTCTACAAATTAAATGGTGAACATGCTTTTTTTTTTAGTTTTTTTTTTGTGTTCTATTCTTCAAATGGAGAACATGCCATTTAATTTTACTTTTTTGTGTTTTATATTACAAATGACAAATATGCCTTAAGTTTGTTTTTTTTTTCCATCTTTTTCTATTTTTTCTTCACTACTATAAATACACCCTTTCCTCCTATCAAAAACCACCCTTCTTCATACATTTCTATCATATTCTCTTTGCTTCTATCTTCATCATCATGTCTTCTCCTTCATTGATAAAAAAATTCTTCACTTTGATTATATAAAAGGACCCTTTGAGATGCTTTCAGAGGCAAAAAAATACATTAGAAGATCTGAAGATCCAAGATCGCACCACACCCTGCCTATAGGTCTACCCTTAATGGAAAAAAAAAGGTTGTTTTTGTTAATTAAAAAATCCTAACTAAAATAAGACACGATCACCATCTAAAAAAATTGGAAAAAAAAATTAATTAGTATGTTCGCCATTTTGAGTGGCAAACAGCTAAAAAAGTTGAAAGAAAAAAAAACATTTGTTCGCCACTTTGAATAGCAAACATCCAAAAAAAAAAATTAAAAAAGAAATAAGTATGCTCACCAATTCAAAGTAAGAACATGAAGAAAGTTGAAAAATTGTGTATGTTCGCCAAATCAAATGAAGAACAAAGGCAATTGCATCGAAAATTTTGTACAGGGGGCAAATATATAATTTTTTTTTTGTGAAAGGGTGACAAAAAAATATTTCACATGCAGACGTAACAAATGGTGAATATATAATTTTATATACAAAAAAAGTGAACTAAATACAATCAATAAAAAATGTAATTAATTTTACCATTAAAAAAAATGTAACATAAATTATAAAAATAATATTGAACTAATAGTCTAATAAAGTAAAAAAAATTTAACCAATAATAAGTGGATATTATATATTGGACTAATAATGTAATAAAGTGGCTTATATAGTGTTATATCAATGTCAATACCATTTGATCGTAGATATAAAATTGAGACGGTTTCTAAATACACTTGTTTAGTAAGTAATAAGGACGAATAGAATTTAGTATTGGTAAGAGTGATAGAATAGACATGACATGATAAACAAATTAACCGATTAAATTGTCGAATACAACTTTTTTCAAAAACTAATTACACATGAATAGAAGGCAAGCGGGCAACAAGTTGCACCGTTAGGTCTTTTTGGATGACAAAACTAATCCTCGTAAACGCAACATTCATGGACCTAGGAGATATGACATTGATATCCATGACCCTTTCAACTCTATGTAAAAAGTTAATAGCCTCTTGTAAGCCAAAAATATCAAAAGCAAACAGTATAAAAGCATGTCGATTGTTAGAACACGCTTATCATGTTTGGCCATTTTGCTTGACGCAACTTATAAGGTTGTTTGTCGTACCGTAAAATCTCCGACCCCTAATCCCGCAAGTGATGAAACCTCAATCAAGTCCACACATGCATGTTTTCCTCCTACCCATTCGTACACAATATCATCTACAAACATAAGTGTCGATCTTATATCTAGTGGGTCAGCCAGGAAGTTCACACGCACCTCCTTATTCAGTAATACTCACGCTCGCCTAAATATATATATAAAATGACATCCCAAACAAATTTATGTTTGTACTTATAGTCGGGAAGCTCCTTACAATGAAGTGCATGCTTCCCAAAAGTATCCATGCACACCTTAAGACAAATAGGGTACTCCTCATAAATAGGAAATAGTGGAATCATAAGGAGATATATAAGGACAGTAAAGTACACCACTAGTGACATATGCTGACCTAATTCATCAATATGGATACCTAGAATGAAATCTTGAGCATGTGTTGCTTGCAAACACCCTAAATTTGTTTTCTATCTAGTGGTCATAACTTAACTTCCATATCTTGTACACTTTTACTAAAAAGGGCACTCACCAAAACATGTTGTGCTTTAGGAGAGACAATGTCCTTCCAATTAAATCTGCTAACGTGAAAATCTGGAATCGTACCACGACGACCATCCAAAACATGATCAAAATCTGATTCCATAATACTTATCGCACTGTCTTTCAAAAATATGATCTTGTAGCAACCAAGAATGTGTCCTTGAAGCCACAAAAACGTATGAGGAATCCTCTACTGCTGAGTACAACCCAAAACGCCCAAACCTAATAGGTAAAGAAGCTAACCTCCATTGAAGGTCCCAAAAGAAAGGACCTATATCAACCACAATGTACTCAATCTCTCCACGTAACTCTTTATCAAATAACATACTCACCTCCTCCATTTGCATTGATTGGCATGTTCTTAGGCCTAAGAATATTTTGGCGATACCCAACATGATCAAAGTATAAGAAGCTCGCTCTAAAGATCATGTAACTTTGGAAGAAGATGCATTAACTCAATAGCCCTAGAAGCTCTATTCATGGCTAACCTTCCGATTAAACCTCTATCTTGGCTAACAGTCCCTTCGAGCAATTTCACTCCCAACGTCACCCTCCAATATCCAAAGGGAACAAACCCCCTAAGCTGATTGTTACCATCACATGAAGTCTGAAAGATCTCAGTCTTATGAATATTCAATTCATTACCCAATTTTGGCCTACAATCTCGAATGATGTCCAGAACTTTAGCCACCTCCTCTGAATCCCCTACAAGAGTCTCATCATCAAGTTACCATGCATCAAGAAGAAATTTTCAACTATCTTCGATCTGATAAATAAGACGGTATAACACAAGAGCAAAACATAAGCGGTCCTAATAGGTCACCTTGTTGCACTCCAATGACAAACATAATATGTCAATCACTAAGGTATAATCTCGCTGCTTATCCATAAAGAAACTAAACCAATAAAGAAATAGATGGGAATCTCAATTTCACTACATCCACCAGTGCTGATCTGTCTACGGAGTCGAAAGCATTAAAAAAATCTATTGTGAGCATAGTCAAGGAACCATCTCTCCATGTCACTGGCTCAACACCTTGTTTGCACTGTGTAAAATGGCTTTTGCCCCACCTGAAACCTCAAGACTAAGCTGAAAGTCATGTAATTTTTTAACCATATCTTTACCGACTCTTTTCACAGTAACTTTCGATACCAGACATAAGGGTTGTCAGAATTGTGAGTCTACATAGACTTGAAAAGGGTATGTAGACCCGACTCGTAAACTCAATTTGTATAAGTTCATGGAAAATTAAAATTGACATTAAAATAATATGCACATGAGACACAAATGACATATATATTTATAATAGAACACCAATTAACATAAAAATTAAAATTTCAAACTCCATAGCAAACTTATTAACAACAAAAAAAAACCCATATTAGAGCAATCAAAGTAGATAAGGTCCAAAGTCCTTCCTAATTAGCTACTATATATACCAAAAAATCATAAAACATATATGCTGATGACTTCAAACATCTATAGCTCATATGAAATCTTGTTTATCATCAAAATCACAATCATCGTCTTCATCAGCATCATGACTATCATCATCAAGCTCAACACTAGATAAAACACTTTATTCATCATTTACTGTAACCTAACTTCGATTATTTTAACCTTCACATAATTCAACATTGCCTCCACCATCAATTTGCACATCATTATTAGCAACATTAGTTTCCATAATATTTTAACCTGATTTCTTCTATCTTTCGTGAGAGTGGTAGTTTTGTTTCTAAATTGAGAGTGAGATTGAATATGAAAAAGTATTATAGGTTTTTTCTCCTTTCAAATATCATTTAGTTTGAGTTTTTTTTTCAAAAATTAAAGTTTAGACTCATAAACTCGTTAGTCTATGTGAGTCTATACTAGTCTACACGAGTCTACCGTGTCTACCACAAAAACGATTATATGCGCAATTCTACTCATTTTTGCCTTCTAAACTCGTATGAGTTTACAAGTCTACGAGTCTACTCGCGAGTTTGACAACCATACAGACCTCCAAATATCACCTACATCAACGGGGCATATTCCACCATTAGGCTTTAACAATGGTGTCAAGGGTGCATAAGCTACAAACTCTGCCAAACTCAAGGGGCATCTTCCTCCTAGCCAACCATTGGTGTTGGGATTGTAAACTATTGATGTCCATGCATATCCTCCAACCAGTAACAGTTTTAGTTGGAATTCTTTACCACATTTGCTACATCTTTCTTTGGAACACATTGCACTGGACTAACCCACACACTATCTGAGATTGGATATATGATTCCTACATCCAACCATTTGATGATTTCCTTCTTCACTACTTCTTTTATGATAGGATTCAACCTTCTTTGAGCTTCAATACTATTCTTTTGTCCTTTCTCAAGTAGAATCCTATTCATATAGATATATGGGCTAATTCCTTTTATATATGACATATGTCAAGCTATATATCTACGATGTTTCCTTAACGCATACAACAATAACTCCTCCTGAGTGGAATCATGAAGTGTGGAGATTATTACAGGAAAAATATCATTCTACCCCAAGTACACATACTTCAAATAAAGAGGATGCTACTTGAGCTCTAGAGTTGGTGGTTTTTCAATTGATGGTTGCTGCGTTTTTAAATCATCACTTGTCAGCTCAAGTGATTCATACTTTCTATCCCAAAGCCTTGGAGATGGCTCTAGTTCATTTACCTCAGCAAATTCTTCTTCAATATGCTCCAATTCTTCAAATTGCTCAATTTTAAAGACTGGATCCACCTTAATGAAATGGTTATGAACCAAGTGATCTACAATTTTGATCATGGATACCTATTCTAAACTTTCATATGGAAATATCATGAATCTTGGTATGTTAAACTTAACTTGTTGATCATTTACTCTCATAAGCACTTCACCCATGTAAACACCAATCCTTGAAACCTACGAAGCAGCTAATGGCCAGGCTATAAATTCTCAAAAATCAGCTATTACTCAGTCACAACAATTATAGTACTACTCTTTTGGGTGGTGGAGAGGATAAGGCATGCTAAATATCTTGGCCTCCCCTCTACAGTAGGTAGACAAAAAAAGCTATATTTTGGTTTATCAAGGATCACATATGGAAAAATATTCAACATTGGAATTCTCATTCTTTATCAAAGGCATGCAAGGCATTGTATGGGTTTTAACCTCGCTATGTTTTAATTGCTATGGTGGCCCAAAGAATTTTTGTTGGAGATTCCTCCGTTGTTTCCTTCCTACTCAACTAAATTTACAGAACTGAAGCATTTACTGTCAACTAATTGTGTTAAGTGCTCCCATACTATTGAGGATGATATGCATATCTTTCTTGGGTGTGCTTCTGTTGTTAATTGTTGGAAGGAGGAAAATTTATGGTATAGAACTAAAAACCAACTTCAAAGTACTGAAAGTTTTGCTGCAACTATATTTACCATACTTGCAGGTTTGGATAAATAACACTAGAGCTCGTTTCTCATCTATCCTTTAGAGCATATGACTCAGTCGAAATACTTGATTCTGAGAGAAAATTCAAGATGATACTTCGGCCACTCTCAAAATTTCTTTTGATACACTCCGCAGTTACATTTGGTGTAATTGGTCCATTGAAAATCCTTGCAAAGCGCCGCCCACTCTAGCATGGAAGAAGCCGAGTACTAACTTGTTAAAATGTAATGTTGATTGTGCCACTTTCTCTATTGAAGGGAAATTCATAGTTAGAGTATGCTTTCGTCATAAATCTGAAATCTTGTTCAAGCCAACACAATGGTGTACCCCGTTCTATGTCCGGTAGTAAAATGTGAGGCCACAAACCTTAAATATTCTCCTCAATTAGCTGTAAGTAGTGGGTATGAGCGAGTCAATTTTGAGAGCGATTGTGAGATAGCTGTAAATGTTGTTAATTACAAATGGTGGGCATATATTTTATAACGAACTAAGTACTTTGGTATTTAGTTGTATGTCTCTTATTTCCTCTAATGCTAGCTACAATATCTAGGCAAATAGATTCGCTCACAACCTTGCAAGAGAGTCTTTATTATAATCTAACTTCAGTGTGTATCCCTAATTGTAAGATCAATTTTATGTTACTCCCTTCATTCTTAATTAAAAGTCTCCTTTGCAGAATTTTTTTGTCCGTAAATATAAACTCCTTTGTAACTAACAAGATACATTTAATATTTTTCTTCCCAAACCTACCTTATGTTAATAATACAAGTTTATCTTGATATATGAAAATTTAAAGCTAGTTATTACTCCATATGTTTCACAATACTTGTCGCTTTTATTATTTTTTATGAAATTCGGTGTGTTTATTCTATAATACCCTTAAACATTTATTATTTTATTCTATTATTTCTTTCTCTACGATAAATTTGTAAGGTTATTATTGACAAGTCAATAATTAATGTTGCATTGAAACTTGAAAGTGACAGGTAATGTGCAACAAAATTAGAAAGATTTGCCCATAAAAGGGACACATTCATTTCACTAACCACTTTTCTCAATATACGTGAAAAAAGACATAAGTTATTATAAAAAGGGATAGAGAGATGAATCTCTAATATTTTTAGGAAAATACTATATATAGCGAACATTATTCTCACGAAAGCATTGCGATATACAATATTTGACTGTCACTTGCGTTCTCTATGTGTTTTTTTCACCCATTGGTATCTTCTTACACAACCCTTCATGCCAGCTTCCCATTTTGATACCACCAAATAAGATTAATTATAATACCCTTCAATTAGTTTTTAAGGTGTAATTAAGTAGTTGTTAGATTAGTTTCTTTCCAGCCTCATTCGCATCTAAACCTCCAACTATTTATCCTATAGTTTTTTTTTTTTTTTGGTTACATTATCCTACAGTTTAAACCAATTGAGTTAACCAACCCATTTTGAAGATATGATGCTATATTGTATTTATTGACGCTCGTAAACATTTTATCAATGAAAAATAATACATGTTTTAACAATTTTTAACTCATTTCCTTCAAAATAAATAAAGATTAACTCATTAATTTATGTTGACTGAAAAAACAAAACTCATTAATTTCTGAGTCAAAGGAAAAAAAAGTCATATTTAATACTACTTATTTCACTTTTGACTAAATTATTTTTTTTTTTAGAAAATTATCAATTAATTTACTAAAATATCACAAAGAGATTATGTTTATAGAAGAGCGTTTATTAAATTAATCTTAAAAAATATAATACTAAGACGCCACTTTGTAATATAACAAAATATATGAATTATTTTACACATGCATGAATTCAGTCAAATCATACTAAATGTTTTTTTTTAAAAGAAAATCATATTAAATGTTATTAGTAAATTATTATATCAATTGTAATATCATTTTTTTAAGGAATTCTTATAATATCATTATATGGTGAATTCTCCTTCTCACTTATTTATTCATTATCTCTTTCATTCTTAATCTCAAACTAAAAATAAGCTCCATCTCGACCAATATTTTGTGTTCTTCCTTTTGATTATTGAAGAACCACAAAGGTTGATATATAAACAGTGATAGAAAGCAATTTAATTTTTCGTATTAGTTTTTTTCCTTCCCTTTTCATCTTCTATATGTTTCTTTGGAATTTTGTAGTTTTGGGACTATACATAAAATCAACATTTAAATTTTAATTTCAATTCCTTACGAATTTATCATCTCACTGGTTTATATTGAAGTATGCAAATTTTTGTTCCTTATGGTTTTTCTTGATTCATAATTCTTTCAAGTTAATTTTTTACTCCTATATGTTTCATCCGGCTAGAATTCATAACAATGCATGTCCTACCAACTGAGTTATGTTCACGGGGACAAGTTGATTTTGATATATGTTTCAAATTCTTTGCGTTGTTATTTAAAGTGAGATGTGATCGAAGTTTCTCTTGGGTATTTTTTGAATGGGCTATTTCCTTTTTATGTTTATTAAACATTGTTGTTCCATTAGTTTTTTCTTATATTTTGTGTTTTATGAAAGCTTAGCATCTATAACCGAGTAGTCCTCTAAAAAAAACAAAAACTTTAACTGAGTAATCAAGTTTTGAAGCCCTAAAATTTTGGTTTTTCTTATCTTGTAAAAATGTCTATTATTTTTTTAAAAAAAATATTGGGAAATGAGATCAAATGATTCATATTTACAATTATGTTTCAATCGTTCTCATCATAAGTTGAATTTTAATTTTTATTGGTTTATTAAGTCAAGGCTTTTGTTGAAAATTTTCTCATTGATTTCTCTGATGGTCTAAATTTTTTATTGACTTGAAAACACAGAAGATGAAAAGAGTATATGCTGACAGGCCAGTGATTGATCGTGAAACTATTCACAAATATCTGCAAAAGGTGAAGGTAAGTTTTCAATGTTTTTTTTAGCAAAGATAAAACCAATTCATTTCATTAAAGAGTAACAAGTATAAACGAGATAGTACGTCATAAAAATATGGGGGTTAGAGTGGCATAAGGAAGCTTTAGCTATGTTATGAGCTACCTTATTTGTTTGCCTTCTGACATTACTCACAATAAAATTATTGCGAGATAACAAAAGATCCTTACATCTAGAAATAAATCTCCAAACTCGTGGAGTAGAGTTGGAATTAATAGTGTCAATAAGTAACCTACAGTCGGACTCAAAGATATCAGATGTCATGTGACGATTAATAACAATGTTTATGCCTCAAATAAGCTTAACGTTTCAACTACTGATGGAGTAAAATTGAAAAAGGAATACTTTGAGAAGCCTAACAACAACGCCCCAGAGGAGTCTTTAAAGCATGTGTCAAGACCCGTAATAGTATTGTTATTGAAGAATTCACAATCCACTTTACATTTCACCGTGAGATGCGGAGGTTTTTCCCACAATGTTTGTTGATGTGTACCCTGACTCGGTTGCTTTGCTTTTTGCATATACATCCATTCTTGGAGAGAATTTTTACCACGCTGCACAATAGATCCGCAAGGCGTGTTTGTTCCTTCCCATAACTTGGTATTTCAACTTTTCCACATATTCTATAGAATCACGGACACCATCTCTTGTTGTTGAACCAAGATCCTGTTAAAGAAATCAAAGAGAAGACTAGTAAAGTCGTTAGCAATACACAATAAATTACATACAATGTTGTCCAATTAATTCCCAACACTTCATGGTTGTTGGGCACACTAGAAAAAAGTGTGAATGTGTATTTCAACCAACTATTCACAATGCACACATGTATCGTCGATTGAGACCCTTCCCTAACAAGCGGGAACGTGTAGAAAGACAACTATGATCCATACACCTAAACATAGACCGGATTCTAGGTGGGATCTGTTGTTTCCATAATGCATTCCAATTACGAGAAGTGGTGACAGAAGATGAGGAAATTTTGACTTTCATAGACATGCATAACTTGTAGGCTGATTTGACATTATAGATACCATTCACAGAGTGATTCCATACGTGAGTATCATGAAAGTTACGCGAATGGAGGGGCAAATCTTTAATGGTCAAAGCATCTGCGATGGAGAATAAGTTGTTGACAACATTGTTATTCCAAGAACTCATATCTGAACTCAACAAGTCATATACAGTTAATGATTCCATATTGGGTGGAGAGGAAGTAGACGGTTTAAGTGTACGGAGAGTGTGAATCCATGGAGAGGACCAAACATTAATTTGTGAACCATCGCCAATCTTCCATTTATAACCCAAAGTGATAAGGTTTTGGGAACTCTAAATGCTCCTCCATGTAAATCCTGAATTGTGACCAATATTTGCATCCAAGAAATCCCTTCTAGGGAAATATTTGGCTTTGAGAATACGAGTAAGTAAGGAACTAGAATCATTGAGGAGTTTCCAACCTTGTTTACCAAGCATAGATAAATTGAAAGCTTCCATGTTTTGAAAACCGGTCCCCTCTGAACTTTTGTGCAAGGTAAGCTTATCCCATCTCATCTAATTAATTCCTCCACGACCATTTTCTTATAACCCTAATAGAATGAATTCATTATTCGTTAAATCTCATAACTTAAGGTGGAAGGAAGGAGAGGTGGAAGGAAGGAGAAAAGGACCATATAATAAGACAGAATAGCTTGAGCAATGATTTAATGAGAACTTCTTTACTTTCCCGAGCGTGAAAGAGATCGAGAGCTCCATGATTGGCATTTTTTCCAGATTCGATCTTTGCGGTAGTTAAATATTGCTTTCTTACTTCTGCCAATCATCGAAGGAAGACCAAGATATTTACCGCTGCCAATGATTTATGTGACACCTCATGAGATGTATTCTTACTAAAATCTACAGTTGACTTGCTAAAATTTATGGCTTGACCAAGTGCAACTTCATAGCTAAAGAGAATATCTTGGAAATAATTTGCTTCCGTTGTAGCGGCTTTGCAGAAGAGAAAGTTGTCATCTGCAAAAAGAAGGTTACTGATAGGAGGTGCTTGTCGACGGATACAAATACCATGAATCATTCTTGTGAAATGGTCATGTTTAATAAGAGCGGAGAGGCCCTTCTTTACGGAGTGATTGGACCGATGTGATCTCCTCTAAAAGGACATGACACTCAATAGAATTTACGCACATCATAATCCAGGTTATCCAACGATCTCAAAAACCCATCTTCTTCATAATATCACTAAGGTAAGACTAGTTAAGACTATCATAGGCTTTGGAAATATCAAGCTTAAGCGCTACCTCCCCCTTTTTTTTTTACCTTTATGCTTGTATTTCATAAATAAGAAGTTCAAACGCAGACAAAACGTTATCCATAATAGAACGGGTAGGTACAAATGCAACTTGCTCAGGAGAAATGAAATTCCCAATCATAGGCCTAAGACGATTAGCCAAAACTTTTGGAGATAATTTTGTAAAGGACATTGCATAAAGAAATATGGTGAAAGTCTTGATAGTTTCCGGATGATCACATTTAGGAGCCAAAACAATGTGAGTATCGTTGAGATGGGAAGGGAAAGCACCTGAATTCAACTAGGAGGATGCGGAGTCAAACAATTCCTCTTCTAAATCACCCCAAAAATGCTGATAGAAACTCGAATTAAGACCGTCGGGACCTAGAAACTCGTCGGGATGCATACTAAAAATTGCCTCCTTAAATTCATCCTTTGAGAAAGGTCTTGTAAGAAGCATATTATCATCATTAGACCCGCAAGGCTGGATGGGCGTGAGAACATGCTGCTGATCGCCTTGGACTTCTTGGAAGATAGTAGAGAAATAATCACGGACATAATCTTGAATTATATATTCTCTTACGCATACAGTAGAAACTCTTTAAATTAATACTCCGTAAATTAATAAACTCTCTAAAATAATAAATTTGTTCGGTCCCGACTTGGGTCAATGTAAAAAATTGAAAAACTCGATAAAATAATAAGATAATAATTTTTCAGGAGATCCCTTTATAATTTTCGGTCCCAAGAAAATCATAAATTAATAATTCATAGAAACTGAAAAAAATATATTAC
>Ga0228711_1009181_pt1 | contig 13544 bp, 11 predicted proteins | sample MedpolnodulmetaG_2_FD_177996 | JGI IMG/M metagenome (GOLD analysis project Ga0228711, IMG submission 177996) | Root nodule microbial communities from Medicago polymorpha collected in Santa Monica, California, United States - brown nodules | ecosystem: Host-associated > Plants > Roots > Nodule...
TTAAAAAAAAATGAATCTTTTGCAACAAAAAAATACAAAGAAAAAAAAGACATGAATAATTAAAATGACAAAACTTTGTTTTTTTTTGTTTTGATAAGGCACAAAAACACTTAAAAGTCAGGATTTTGGGACCTGGACCCATGTACACAAGAGCATTACACCAAAGCCAAACCAATTCAAAACAAACAGAAACATGTCAGAATTCTAGCCTATAACAGAAACTTTTATAAGCTTTGGATATACTTCTATAAATATTTTGGATTGCTTTTAATCACACCATTCTTGGAACGAGTTTGTATGTGCTCACTACTTGTGCTTTGGACCATTGTATCATTTAGCTTATTGGCATGTTTCTTCTAATTAGACTTCTTCTGCCTTCTAGACATAAAAGGAATAAATAAACTCCCCTCCTCAATATCTCCTTCAAGGTTCTACTCTTGATCATCACTCATATCTGTCTCTTCATCAACTAAGTCTCCGTATTGAGTTCTTAATATGCTTACACTCTTCAATGCAGCAGTACCATGATTATTTGCCCCTTTGGATACACTCTTCATAACTACAGATGAACCATTAGAACTACTTGGATCTAAACTCCTTTCAACAGGATGCATAGCATTATCAGTGGCATGATCAATGTCTAAATCATCTGCCCATAATTTACTTAGAATCTTCTCACTTTTTCTGCAAGCCTCAGTGTTGTTTTTAGTGATAGCAGGTCGATTGAGCCTGCCTTTGTCAGGACCTAGAATCTCATCAGTATTAGTAATAGGAGTGATGATAGTAGGTGTCTCAGTGTTTAAATGCGCAGAAATAGAAGCCTTATCAAATGTAGGATCCAAAACATGACTAGCTGAAACAGACATATCACTGGGGAATAACAGCCTCCCAACTTTGCTACACTGTGCAGGAGATTTTGGATCTAAAATTGTAATGTTTTCCCTCTCTAGGGAAATTTCCTCCACATTCATATTGACAGGTAGAACCTTATCAATTGTAATGTGAGTAGTTTCCATGTCAGCTTGCTTAGCCTCCCCTATGATATGCTCACAATCATTTTGAAGCAACTCAAAAGAGTTGTACAGAGATACTTTTGTTGAATCCCCAGCCTTCTGATTTATCACAATATCAGAACTTTCAACAATAGTATTATCAATTTCATTGGTATCTTTGTCATGTAGAACCTCTCCAGCTTCAATAGCAGTGATAGAGTTATTCAAGGGTTCTATGATATCAGATTAAGCATGATTTTCAGCAGGCTTTTTACCAACTGCTTCATTGCCAGATTAAGCAATGTTGTGAACAAAAGCTTTCTCAGCCTTCTTGGTGGTCACATCAGCTTTAGACTGAGCTTTCGTGTTCACATTGTGAACTTTTTTAGGAACTTTAGAAGGTGCATCACCATTCATTTCTGAGCATGTGTGAATGCTATGACCCAAATTCCTCCAATGTGCACAGTACAAAGGGTTTTTCTCATACTGAACTACTATAGGCAGAGCATGCCCTTCCCTTTCAACAATAACAGATTCAAACAGCTTTTCAGACAAGTCAACATCAACTAATACTCTAGCAAAAAGGTCAAATCTCCTATTATGAGTAGCTTCATCAATTGTGAGAGGTGATCCCAAACCTGAGGCAATCTCAAAAATAGTTTGTTTTTCCCAGTATTCTTGTGGGAGTTGCATAAGCCTAACCCACACTTGAGCATGTGTTTGTGCTTGAGCCTTAGGGGTAAAGTCCTTTGTCCAACAAGAAAAACGCATGAATCCAGGTTTTAGATTAACAACACCAAGAGCCCAGATTTGTCGCATTTCCTCAATTGTGCTGAAATTGAACTCAAAGAAGCCTTTACCAAGTGGAATCAAGTTCCAATTGTTCAAATTAGGCCATAAATTGCCGAGTTTAACCTTCAAAGCTTGTGTTGTTAATGGCGGATCTCCTTTGTGCATAGTTAAACGGCCATGGAGATTGCTCCTGCAAGCTGCTAAACCGGACTCATATGCGCAGCTTGAGAAATCTTCACACGCACTGAATCACCCATCACCACCTTAGGAGGGAGCTTAGAAAGGAAAAAATCACTGGAAACCGAACCAGAAAGAGCTTGTGCAAAGGATTTCCTAGATTCCGGTGGCTTCGCCGCCGTGCCCACCGTCGAGTCCAGAGAAGCCATAAATGGCCAAGGACACACCATGGATCAGAAATAAACTGAAAAACTAGGTAAAGATTAGCGGAAGGATAAATCCACCAGAAAGTTGTTGCGAAGAAGAAACTCTCAAGGAAGTAGGGAATAGTGGAGGAAAAAGAGATGTAGTGGTGGAGGATCGAAGTAACCACCGTGGAGCGGAGAGAAAAGCCAATAAAAAGCAAGAAAGACGGTAGCCGGAGCAACACCGGAGCTTCACCGGAGTGTAGTTAGGTCGCCAGAAAAAACGGTTACGGTGCATTTTCAGAGACAGATAATTTCATGGTGTTGGTTCAGTGCTCATTCAATCAGGCTTTGACATCTCAGATGACAAAACTTTGTTGATTCGCCTTGGGCACCAAAAATCTTCAGACCGACTATGATTGAAGTATTAATGGAAGTGAGAAAGTGTTTAATAAAATCAAGGGAGGGAAAATGGAAGTTAAATTTGAACTTGAAAGATTGGTTTTAAGAGCCAAATTTTGTGTTGCCGAATTTACTAAATTACCCAATTTTTTGACTCAAAATCATTTTGATATAAGAAGTTCAAATAGATGTTTCATTTTTAGATTTATGGTAGATGTGGTATGTAAGTGGTTGAATTTAGATGTTTACTTTGTCATGCCAGCAGATTTGATCTAATTATTTATGGTTTTTACTTCCTTCTCCTTAAAAGACATCATTTAAGTAGTTAAGTTGTGACTCGACACTTGTCAAAGTGAAGAAATTCTTTACTTGAAGCAACAAATGTAAACCTTGATGGCATCAGGGCAAATCAACCACAAAAATAACATTGGAAAACTGTTTTTCTTTTAGGGAATAACATTGGAAAACTTAAACTCTAAATAAAACTATATAAATAATATTTGGTGCATTTGAATTGAATTTGCTTGCTAGTGTGTTTTGTTGGACGAGTATTGGGGAAAGGGAAGATATATTATTTTGAAATTTGCGTTATTTGTTTCACTTATTTGGAGGGGAGGGAGCAGAATTTCTCGTAAGCCATTTTTAGCTACCCTCCAAAAGTGGGAGAATATGGAGAGGAGATAATTTTTTTCATACACTTTCCCATTGAACCAAACAGACTTTATCTCTTCAATTGCAATCTCAAGAATAATGTTGTTGAATGATCATGCACCAATAACCATTTGAAAACTAGATTGGAAATGAAAATAAAAATAAAAATAGTGAATAACAACAAACCAAATGTTAAACAGGAAATGCGAGATATGCTGAACAGTTAAGCATGAATCCACATCAAACAGACATTTACAAAATAAACAAACAAATATTGATAATAGATAAAATTAGAACATTACCTCGATCTAAGAAAGAAGGGGATTTGACGAAAAAGTGATGAGAACCCTAAACAACAGCCAATAATTCAAGGAATCGGAGTCAAATGGGTAGTAGCTAAGATGATGCAGAGCAACATATATTTTGAGAAAAAAATGATAAAGAGCTTCATATGAGAAAACCCTAGAACAAAAGGGCATCGACATATGTATTGTGCTGGCACCTGCCATTGGTGTTGAAGGACGGGAGGAGCCGCTTCACTGTAAGAGTGGAAGCCATTGAGAATGGAGCGAAATGGTCGTGGAGATCGGGGAAGAAGATTGTGTATTTTAGTAACATTTGATTTCATGGAAGTTACAAAGAGCGTTATTGATGAGATTCAGTAACAGTCTTGATATGTTGCCACAAAATTGTTAGAAAAAAGTAGATATGTGATGTAACAGTGGCTTATACTGCATTTTCAAATTTCATATTTTTTATGAGCTCTTGTATTCATACACTCTTAACTTTTCAATGTTCATTCAACACTTATTTTTTTTAATTTCTCTCTTCCTATCACATCACTCTCTCTACTCATTGTGTAAATGAGATGTATGAGTGTTTATTGATCATTTTTCTTTTCCCATAAGAAAATAATAGTGGTTAGCGGGGATTAATGTTTGAACATTCTTTATAATTATGTTTCAACATTTCAACTTATAATACGAGACTACACCTTTGGGGACTAGTACCAATTTGTTGATAACTCCTTCATTTGTGATTTTCAGCTTCAATGGCCCTTTCCACTATCTTCTTTATGAATTCATATTCGTACCTAAAAAAGCACAACACCATCTTTACTTCATTCTATTAATCAAATTTTATTTCATACATTAATCTTTACTAAAATCAGATTCTCAGACAATTCAAAAAAACTGCACTAAAACTAAAATCAGAACTTTAACAACACACAATACCTTTAAAATCAGAACTAAAAACTGCACAAGAATATTTTCTCAAATAAAGGATTAGCAAATACTAATACAATCTAAAAGTAATTTATAGTATTTACTAGTACGTACTCATTTTCTTTGATATGGTCTGCTTTCAATAAGGCAACTTCTGACATAGCTGATCTCCATTTTTGCACATTCTCACATTCCTTTCCAAATCTATCTTCATGTGCTTTCATGGCTTTACCATAACTACTTTTTTGATTGCTTAAATCTGACTGTTCTATTTTGTAAAATATTGGCCAAACCAATTGATTATTGGTCTTCTTGCACTCCATTATCTTGACAAGTTCATCAAGACACCATGTGGAATATCCATAATTTTCGGACAAAACAACAATAGAGAGCCTTGATTTTTCAATTGCTTTTAAAAGAGTTTGTGAAATTTGGTTTCCACCCTCCAATCCCTCATCATCCATGAAGATCTTGAATCCCTCTAGACGCAAAGCATGATAGAGGAATCCTGTAAAGGAGTAGCGAGTATCTTCCCCGCAAAAACTTAGAAAAACATCGTAGCGGGGTAGCGATTGTACTGTTAACTCCACAATCTTTTGGATGAGTTCATATTCGAATCTATGAATGCAAAAATCCTTTTAATTAAGAGCGCATTGACAAACATAAACAAAGTCTTATGCAAGAGTTCTAAAGCCTAACAAACAATACGAGTTCTATTGATACGGTGGAGACATACTTAAAAATCACTCAAAAATGTCACTCCTCAGAAATACAACCACATGGTCCTTTTTGTCCTTTCGGTTGAGACCCTATGTATGTTTGACAAAAAACCCATATATATATATGTGTGTGTGTGTGTGTGTGTGTGTGAGTAGAATTTTAAGATGTCAATATTTGTTTAATTTATTCGTACATCATCATCGATCAAATCATAGTCTCAACCAAGAAGACGGGGAAAACCGTGAGCTTCTACTTTTAGAAGGGAGTCTTTTATCTTTGTAAAGTATCTTTTAGAAGTATTAGTTTACCATTGACCACCTATCAAAGTGATCCACATAAAATTTACCAAAAATAAACACCAACTCAGCTAGCCTACTATAGAATAGAATAGAATAATACATACTTAGTTCCGTAATTCCATCCAGCAATAGAGGTGACTTGAGACAAAGCTCGCTCCCATTCCCACATCCGGCGAGGGTAGTCTTTAAACCTTTCTCGGAACTTCAATATGGCTTTGCTACTACTACCATACTTACATCTCTGAAGCTTTACATCCGAGGAATGCACTTCGTAAAAGATTGGCCAAACAAGCTGGTTTTTCATCTTCATACACTGAAGGATGATCACAAGTTCGTTGAGGCAACGTGTGGAGGTTGCATAGTTTTTTGAGAGAACGACAATTGAAATCCTTGATTCCTGAATTGCCTTGAGAATAGAAGGTGAAAGTTCAAGTTCCTCATCATCATTTTGAATTTGATGTGGGAAAAAGAAGGTCTTGATTTTCTTGTTCCGCAAAGCATGATAGAGATTACCTGTGAAGGTACAGTAAGTGTCCTCCCCTCTAAAACTCAAAAAAACATCGTACTTGTAGCTGCCATCAACCTCTTCATTCATCATGGCCATGATCAAAGGAATAGGTTATAGCTTCTCTTTAGTTTTTCAATTACTGAAAGGCTCTAATGAACACAAACATAGTGTATAGTATTTTTGAGATTCTACACATGTTGTGTTTGAATACTACACTTTTCAGCTATGCCAAAACTCAAACATTAACAATGGACAATATTGTCAGAAACATATATCTTGTTAGTAGAGAATCCACACGGTTTATTGTCGACTCCTCTTTAATCCTTCCGTCGTTTTACTAGTAGTATAATTTTATCTATATCCAGAGAAAATTAAGAATTATTTGAATTACATGATGATTCATGAAAGTGTATTTATTTTTTATAAATGGGAATAAGTCAACACAAGCCCAATTGTTGTTCTTAATTAGAATAACAAATCCAATTAGCAATAAAAAAAAGTTGCAAGTTGTGAGACAATTGCGGATCACTTTCATTTGGGGAATAAAAAGAAACTATAATTATTGATTCAATTCCAATTGGACTTACAAAACTGTAACCCATTTTTACTTCAGGTTTTTTTATTGTAAAATTTCGAAGTTTTTACTGAACTTGTCCCTAAAGCAATGTGAAAATTGCTTTTATGTAGAAAAGTTCATAATAAGACAAGTAAAGTTCTAAAAAGTCTTCAACGGTAGTTGACTACCGTTCTACCAATCGGCAGTTAATTGCCGTTGGTGCCAACGACAGTTAAATGCCGTTGAGTACAACGGTAGTTAACTATCGCTGCGTGTTCGGCTCAATTTTCAGCAGCTCTCCTTCCATTTTTCATTTGCAAATTTTTTCATAACCAAATTCTTTCATACTTATTCATCCAATTTTATCATCCTTAACATGATAAACAAAGTTTTTCATCCAATTGCAAATTCATGAATATAAAATGTACGAAATAATATTTAACAAGATAAAATTAAAACGCAAGAAATAATATAAAACGTACGTACGTAAATGTCATAGAAATATCACAAGGTATGGATAATGTCATAATAATACATCACCATAATCACAGTCAAAAAGTACATCAAAAAAAGTCTAATGATAATCAACCATGCTGCCTACGATGCCTCTGCCCCTATGCTGCCTGACAATCTGATACGTAAGGGCAGGGCGACCAATACTGCCAATCCAGACCATCTCCTGCAGCAACTCCTCTCTAGTCATCTCGTCGCTCCTGGCCACAACATTATCAGCTATCTACACCACATCCCTGATGATCGTCAGTGTGTCAGGCAGCTCTCTGGCATGCTCCTTCTCTATGATCTGCTCCACATTCGCCGGCCTGAGTGGAGATCCTTCATCAAGTGGGAGAATACGAGGGTGAGAGACTTTAGCATACCAAGCCATGTAGCCAGGGTCATGATGTCATGCTCTCTGACACCTATGTACCCAATAAGGGTAGAACCACGCACCGAGGTCTAGCAACACAGTAGCCATCATCTCTGTAGGCATCTGAGCGACAGTTAACAGATGTCTGGGGATGTCCTGTACAAAGACAAACTGCCTCTTTACCCGCTCAGGCAAATGACGGTACACCCTCTCTTTCCCGCACATCAGTCATCCCGAGTAAGTGCACATAAGCTGAAAAGGGCGCACTGCTCTGTGATCACCATAAGTAGAAAACCTCACGTCATCCACCTCTAAGTGATCCAGCCGTAAGCGGTAATGTTGCACAACTGTATGCCCTCTGCTAGTAAGCCATCTCCCCGCACATTGTCTCTCATTTTTCCACTTCGTGTTAGGCTTCCTTGAATACGGACCTAGCAAATGCTCCAAAATCCATCCCTACAACAAATAAATAATACACAAAAATAAGTATTGGAGTTAAATATTAAATAAATATAATACATTATAAAAACTTCACAAAAATATTTAAATAACATCCTAAATAAATGTAGTCGAACATAGGAAAAAAAAAATCTAACATGATGATAAAAATTATAAAATAAATTCATAAATAAATGAAGATAAATATTAAAATATTACCATAAGAAGGGTCGTACAACCAACCATCGTTCTGTTATTCAGAAGAACAGAATCATCCAGATAATCGTACAGGTAAGCTAAGGTCATCCCTCCCCATGACAACTTCCCAATCGCCTGCAAGTCCGCCATACAATCAAGATATATCTAGTCGATGTGTCTGTTCATTTTGTTAGTGAACAACGCACTACCGACAAGATATAGAAGAAAACTCCTCACACACCAAATCCTCCTCCTATCTCTCTCCAGCATCTCCTCCCTCAATTGTGGGTCCTCCAGCCGTCTAGCCTCTGTCAGGTGCTTCATAAAGCCGCTTCAGTGTGGGATAACTAATATGAGCACCATACTCAGTCTTTGCCTCAGCACGAGCAACAGCATCTGACATGCCTAACAACCTAGCCATCAAATCCATCCCACGATCCCGATCCACTATCGCGTCATGGTCCAGCATGCGGCCCTGAATAGGAAGGTGGAGGAGATTATAGACATCATCCAAAGTGATCGTCATCTCCCCCACAGGTAGATGAAAATTGTTGTTCTCCGTGTGCCACCTCCCGCACAAAGCACGTACCATGGCATGGGTCACAGTCGAAAACCCGTTGTATAACAAATCATGTAAGCCATACGCCTCCACAGGATCCCAAAACCACTTCAAACCCTTCTCCGACTTAGAAAGATCTCTCACCTTTCTCCTTGCGTTTATACACTTGTACTCCCCATCATACAACATCTGAAAATCAAAAGAATTAAGACTTTGTCACTACAAATTTTAAAGAATCATTTAAATCATTTAAACAGTTACGCAAAATTCTTTAAAAAATTTAAACACTTACGCTACATTCTTTAAAAAATTTAAACACTTACGCAACATTCTTTAAAAAATTTAAACACTTACGCTACATTCTTTTAAGAATTTAAACACTTACGCAAGCATCATTTAAATAATTTAAACAGTTAAGCAACATTCTTTAAAAAAATTAAACACTTACGCTATATTCTTTAAAAATTTAAACACTTACGCTACATTCTTTAAAAAATTTAAACACGTAGGCAACATTCTTTAAAAAATTTAAACACTTACGCTACATTCTTTTAAGAATTTAAACACTTACGCAAGCATCATTTAAATAATTTAAACACTTACGCTACATTCTTTAAAAAATTTAAACACTTACACTACATTTTCTAAAAAATTTAAACACTTATGCTACATTCTTTTAAGAATTTAAACACTTACGCAAACATCATTTAAATAATTTAAACAGTTACGCAACATTCTTTAAAAAATTTAAACACTTACGCTACATTCTTTAAAAAATTTAAACACTTACGCTACATTCTTTAAAAAATTTAAACACTTACGAAACATTCTTTAAAAAATTTAAACACTTACCTACATTTCTTTAAGAATTTAAACACTTACGCAAGCATCATTTAAATAATTTAAACAGTTACGCAACATTCTTTAAAAAATTTAAACACTTACGCGACATTCTTTAAAAAAATTAAACACTTATGCTACATTCTTTAAAAAATTTAAACACTTACACTACATTCTTTAAATAGTTTAGCCTTTATTTTAATTTCTAAGCACGATTTAATGGAAATCATGTCTTAAATAGTGCTTTATCTGATTGACAGAAACGTGTGTATAATGGAAGATTGGATCCTTGTGGCATCGTCCATATAAGAATTCTGCTCTTTACCCAATCAGATTTGCTCATTCCTAAAGTAAATGTCCAAAATGCCTTTACGTGACTTAAGTCACGCTAGTGTATTTTTTATGTGAGTTAAGTCACGCAGCGTGACTTAACTCACGCACGTTATAGCTCAGCGTATGTTAACTCGCGCTAGTTGGCCGGTGGTTACAGCTTAAGAACACACGTTTTTTGGATGGTGGTTAATGCATTTTAATGTTTTTTACACTTTTTTTTAAAAAAGCTTTTTCACGTTTTTTGACCTCATTAAGTGTTATGCTACCTTAAACCACCTATAAATACCCTCACAAACTTCCTCTTTTCTTCACATTATCTCATCTCACTCTCTCCCCCTTTTTCTCTTCTTCTTTTTTGTTTCTATAGTCTCTAGGCTCTTTATACCCCTTTAGGTATATACCAGTGGCTTTTGGGGGAAGTAGTGGTTTGCCGGGTTGGGGAAAAGGGCATCATCCCTTGAGGTAAAATTAGGTTTGCTTCCTTTTACTACCAAAATCTTTTTACCGTGGGTAAAAATAATCATCATGGGGTATAAAAGAACCAAATTTAAATTTACCTCAAGGGATCTTGATGTCTTTTTCTGCAATGAGGTAAATTCAAACTGGCCAAACAACAGTTATCGAGTGTTCACCCGGAAGTTTTATTGTTTCATTCAAAAGATTAAATTTTTGTTAGGCTTGGTTTAAATGATGATATTCAAGTGTCAAAAGAATAAGGTCCATTCCTTGACACTTCAATACCTTCATTTAAACCAGCCTAACAATAATTTAATCTTCCGGGTGAATGCTTGTTAACTGTCGTTTGGCAAGTTTGAACTACCTCATTCAAGGCATCGAACCTTCAACCTCTGAGGTTCTCCGCCGTTGAATTTTGCATGAACGTCGATCCACCCGGCCATTGCTTCAAATCTACACAATAAGAAATTAAACACAATCAATGAAAAACTCATTCAAACATTTCATCAAACACTTGGAATGCAAATTATACATAAACCCTAAAAATGATAACTACAACATAAACATGCAAACATCTAAATAATTAAGGAATATTACTCATTTGCATGTACCATTGTATCATATCTTGCACAAAAAAAAAATTTAAACTAACCCTAAATCTAAAAAAATCTAATCTAAGTGTAAAAAATCTAACATAATCATACAAACATCTAAACATCATAACAATTAAGCACTATAAGTCATTTGCATGTAACATTCTATCATTTCTTGCAAAAAAAATTAAAATTTTAACAAAACACTAAACCTAAAAAATTCTAGATTAAGTGAAAAAATCTATCATACCAACATAATTTAAGTGAAAGCTTACCTGTTCTTGTTGTTGGAGTGTTGTTTAATTTGAAGTTGAAGGAATTTTGGAGTTGGGTAATTTGAGAGAGAATTGAGATTTAAGTGTGTGTTGTTTGAAAATGAGGCAGAATGAGGCTCTGTCTGGACTAATAACAGCACGTAGCGTGAGTTAAGTCACGTTACGTGACTTAACTCACGTTGCGTGACTTAAGTCACGCTACTCTTATAACTGGTGTGAGTTAACATATGTAAGGGCATTTTAAACATTTACTTTAGGAATGAGAAAAACCATTTAGGTAAAGAATTCTCCATATAACTATTGATGAACGTGGAAACCGAGAAGGGCTTAGGGTCATAGGCAAGTAATATCTGACAGACACATTATAAAAATTTGTTATCTGAATTGGTTACTGCCGGAAATCTGTCCATATAACTATTAAGGTTGTTTATCGGGCATAGCTTGTATTCTTACATCATTGTTGTTTACGGGTAGGGTCGAAAACGAGTTGAGTTAAGTCGAACTTGCTTCAGCTCGACTCAACTTAATAAAATTTAGTTCGGCTCAAAACTCGACTCGAGTTCATTACGAACTATTTTTTTAGCTTGAACTCGACTCGATTCAAGCTCATGAACAACTTGGTTCAGCTCCACGCGTTCACTTAAATAATCAAATGAACCAAAAAAAAACTATATTAGTAGTTAACCTAAGGACCCTTTGTATTGGGCAATAAACAATGGCACAACTTTCTTGGTTGGTAATACATTCGGTGAATAACACCTTGTTTTATAACAACAGTGCAATTGGTACTGTTTAATTTCAGGCGATGTGGGACTAAAACAAGAGTGCAATTTTCTTGTTTCTGCTCTTTCCTTATTCTACTTTTTTTTTTACGTAATTCTTTCTTTCTTCAATTAAATGTAAAAGAGGGGTCAGACAGGGGGACCCTCTCTCCCCTCTTCTTTTTTGTATTGCAGAGGAAGCGCTTAGTAGAGGAATTTCAAAGTTAGTGGAAGAAGGGAAAGTGGATTTGATCAGTGCCTCTAGAAAAGCTAAAATCCCTTCACATTGTTTTTATGCTGATGATCTTATGGTCTTCTGTAAAGGTAAAATGTCTAGTCTGGAAGCTTTAAAAAATTTGTTCACTAGATATGCAAATTGTTCTGGGCAAGTAATCAACCTTAGAAAATCATTTATACATGCTAATGGCATCAATAATAGTAGGTTGAACAATATGGTGGAGTTGTTGGGGTTTTCTATAGGTACACTGCCTTTCTCTTATTTAGGTGTTCCCATTTTCAAGGGGAAACCTAAAGCAATTTATTTTCAAGCCATTGCTGATAGAGTGAAGCTCAAGCTTGCTGCATGGAAAGCCTCTCTTTTGTCAATAGCTGGTAGGGTACAATTGGTAAAATCTACAATTCAATCTATGTTTCTTCATCCAATGTCTATCTATTCTAGGCCGGTTAGCTTGCTTAGAGAAATAGAAAAGTGGATAAAGAATTTTATCTGGAGTGGAGATTTTGCAAAAAGAAAATTGGTAACAGTTGCTTGGAAAAAGGTTTGTGCCAGCTATGAAGAAGGTGGTCTTGCTCTAAGATCTCATATCACTCTTAATGAAGCTACTAATCTGAAACTCTGTTGGGAGTTCATGCATGGAAAGGAGCAATGGATTGACATTCTTAGAAGCAGAACTCAAAGAGGTTCATCTTGCATTAAACATCATATTTTTTCTTCTATCTAGAGTGGTATCAAGAATGAATATGTGAATGTCCAAAACAACTCTTGTTGGCTACTTGGTAATGGAGAAAAAATTAACTTTTGGCACGATGCTTGGTGTGGAGACCCTCTTGTTCAATCTTTTCAGGTTCCAGAAACCATCACTTCTAATCTTCCTACTTCAGTAAAAGCTTACATTACAAATCATCAGTGGAATCTGCCACCTGACATCTTCAACGCTTTCCCTCAGCTCAGAACTTTTGTGAATAAGATTGATGTTCCCATCAGTGATAAAGAGGACAGTCTTGTTTGGAAACACAACTCCACAGGTACTTTATCTCTCAAAGAGGCCTATGAATTTAAGAAGAATCAATTCCCTAAGTTATCATGGACTAGTCTCATATGGTCCAAAGACATTCCACCTTCTAAATCCATTATGGTTTGGAGGCTCATGTTGGATAAACTCCCTACAGATGATAATCTAACCCTTAGAGGCTGCTCCTTTCCATCTATGTGCTCCCTCTGCTTCAAAACCAATGAAACCGCTTTCCATTTATTTTTTGAATGTCCCTTTGCTGTTAATTTATGGAATTGGTTTGCATCTGTTATTAATTGCAATCTGCAGTTTCAAGTGAAAGAAGATGTCTGGGCGATTTGTAACAAAGGATGGAACCCTCAATGCAAGATTGTCATTACAGCAGCCATTATTAACATCTTCAATGCGGTTTGGTTTGCTAGAAATCAAACCAGGTTTAATGATAAAGTTTCCCACTGGAGA
>Ga0228711_1009183_pt1 | contig 13542 bp, 12 predicted proteins | sample MedpolnodulmetaG_2_FD_177996 | JGI IMG/M metagenome (GOLD analysis project Ga0228711, IMG submission 177996) | Root nodule microbial communities from Medicago polymorpha collected in Santa Monica, California, United States - brown nodules | ecosystem: Host-associated > Plants > Roots > Nodule...
CTATATTTGTCATCGTAGTAATTTTGGTTTCCTAACAAAAAAAAAAATGCAATTTTGACCCGTTATATTTGCCAAAATTGCCAAGATGACAAACATAGGGGGCTAAAAGTGCGTTTAAGCCCTGTTTAATTGATATTATTTGAGTTCGAACCCGACTTGATTCAAGTTCAAGAATAGCTCAATTCAACGTCAAAAAGAGAAGAATAGCTCAATTCAATTCATTGGCTCAAATCACATGATTATAAAAGCCAACTCAGTTCAACTAATTAAGTTCCATGCAAACCTTATTTTTTCTTTGTGTTTACATGCAAAAATAATTATCATGTTAGACGACCTCGACTTATAGGCGATTATACTTTAGTCAATTGAACCCCTAATCGATGAAAGGTTAAGTGATGTTGGAGTAGCCGAGTGAAGAAAGTTGATTCTTTCTCGAGCCCTCCAACTGAGTATGTGGGCATAATGACATTAGAATCAGTCAAGATAAAGTGGAACTGAACAATGACACAAAGATCTCGATTTCCTTGTCTATGGGACAACTAACCGGAAAGAAGATGAGATGCAAAGCATGATCAAAGTGGAGATACACATGAAGGACTATGTTAACGGATTATGATGTGACTAAGGAGACTGAAATCTGAACATCGAGAGCCACGATCCCCCCAGTGAGGGAAACTCACACACCAACGACGAAATTAGCCAAAGAATGGTTTAGTAGTGTTGGCCGCGTCATTCGGATAATATGCAAAAGTGTTACTATAAATACTCATACGCTTGTTTACCGGCTTTTTTGGTAAACAATACGGGCTGGTTTTGATTATTACGAGCAGGACCAAACCAGAGATCCTAGGACATGTTGTGCATTTGTTTTCGTGCGTTCATCGAGCTCGTAGATTGCTTAACGAACGAGATGGGACTGTGTGGCGTCTTTCGACAGAAAAAGGGTTTTAAAAGCAAAGTAAATGCATTAAGTTTAAATTGCAGAAACTTAAAGGAAAGGTAAAATACAATGCATTAAAAATAAAGGTGGTTCGACAAATCATTTACATGCATTCTTTATGCTATTTTCTCTCGCGCAGGTACTTCGAGTGTTTTAGAATTCTGTATAGGTGATTTACGACCGGTTTTCCCTACGGAAAATTACGATTTATACATAGGAAATAACTTAGAAAGAAACTAATCCCACGATCAACAATCTTTCCTTGTAGACAATTGCTTGTCTCCCACGTTCTCTTTTGAGGAAACTACTTCTCTTTTGAAATTCAAATCTTCCCGCTTCAAAGGCAGTTGCTTGACTTCGACGGTTTTGCTTTTTGACTCGTATCTTGTCGAACTTCAAGGTTTCAAGACTTTTTATGCTGAGTCCAACATCTCGTCGAAACTCCTTTAAATGAGGAAAAGGCCTTCGATTCCTGCAAGAGCAAAAGTCAACTAATGTTGACCACATTAAATGAGGCTGGTGAAAATACCATCTAACAAATTGCCCCCCAAAAATGTCATTTTCGACTGAATATATTCAAAGGAAAGAATTGGCATTTTTGAGAAAACTCTAACTATTCCAAAGCGGGATGTCACGCTAATCATGACTCTCAAGAGTAGTCATTTCAGATTTTCTCTGAGGAGATTTCGAGATTTTGTGGGCCACCACTTCTACAGTTGAAAAGTTAACTAGACTTTCCACCCGTGCTGCCGCACGGGTCATATATAGTTCATAACACCACTTGCAATATATTTTAAACAGTAGTTGTGAAATATTATGTACACAACTCCCCTAAAAGTGTTTATAAATTATTATGGTCTATTGAAAAACGTATTCTCTGTGTATGAGTTTGCTCGTTAATTATTTGTCATAAACGCATATCAATTGGAATGAAAGGGAACTTAATTGGATAAAAATGTTGATGTTCATTAGGATTGATATACAACAGGAAATTATACAGCAACAAGTGAATCAAATTCATATTACCATGAATTTTGTGCATAGTGTACAAACATAATGATACAATGCTTTTGTATTCAGTCTGTTTTCAAATTTTATATAACTCTATAATGGAATGGCAACGTATCAGAAGTCCTTTCACGCACTACTAATATAGAAGAAAACACAAAACAGTTGCATATGCAAAAGTATGCCTTGGCAGCACAACATATTGAATGTTAAATAAACTATAAACAATTAAGGTTCAGTACACAAGATAGGATAATAAAGCTAACCATGTGAAAATACTGACTGCGGTAGGTATATTCCTACTTGCTTTAGTGATTGACCTTGACTTTTGTTGATCGTCATTGCAAAATATACAGATATAGGAAATTGCCGACGCTGAAACTTAAAAGGAATTCTAGAGTCAGATGGGCTCAGTGAAAATCGGGGTATATAAACCTTTTCTCCAATGTTGTCACCAGTTATCACCCTTGCCTCGAGCACATACCTGCCCATCCTTGTAATTATCAGTCTAGTTTTGTTACGCAAACCAGAAGTTGGGTCCAAATTTCTCATTAACATCACAGGGATACCGATCTTTAATGTTATCTTATGATTTGGAATACCAGAAGCATTGATAGTATTTAAAAATTCTGGTGTGTGTACATCGTCCGGCCTGTTAACATTTGAGTTGCTTGAAAGAGGTGAATCACAACTCAAGTATGTCTTTTCTTCACCGGGAATTAAGGACATCACGTAGTCATTAATCTCTTGAACAATTATATTTTTTGGTGTTAAAATTGCTCTATCTTGGAAAAATGTGGGATCATGCATGTTATCTAAAAGAGAAGGATAGATGCAATCAACCATAGAAGCTTTATGGTCACCTGAGCTGGTGAGAAGCAAATCATCTGGAATTCGCACTTGTACATCTCCGTCGTTTATGTCCCCGATAGTTCCATCTCCAATGCCAAGAATCCACTGACTAAAATTTGACCTTTCTTCAATATCGTTGCTTGAAGAACCGTGTAATAACCGCATATTGGTTGTCAATCTTAAAACTTCACAATGATTCCACAAAGGTGATGAATTGATGCTTGCATAAACTATATCTTGTCTTGTTCCTTTTGGTATCACCGGTAGAATTTGTCGAAAATCACAACCAAGGATGACTACCTTGCCACCGAAAGGTATATCTAAGCTACCATTATTAATATTTTCGGGAATGTCTCTTAAACTGCGGTCAAGAGCTTCAAAACAATGCCTATGCATCATCGGCGCTTCGTCCCACACAATAAGCCTTGTCTTTGAAACCAACTCAGCAAGGGGACTTTTTTTTTTATGTATTCCGCATGTAGAGAATTAGTCAATAGTAATAGGAATACCAAATCTTGAATGTGTCGTTCTTCCCCCTGAAATAAGCAACACCGCTATGCCACTTAATGCAACGGTCAAATAAGTCAGCTCCCTTGGATTATTTTGTTGCTAAAGCTTATGTAGAAAACCATTAAGAATGATGTATGTATAATAAGTCAGCTCCCGGATCAGTCAAGAACATTTTAATTATTTCTATCAGATAAATAGACGTACCATTCCTAGTGTCATTTTTTTCCTCTGAACCTTCGCACATACCATAGTCACCATAATTTACAACACCTAGTTGTGCTAACGTACGCTTGCCACCAAGAGAATACGTGCGAGATGTGTCATGAAATGGCAAACATTTGAATCATTACAATGGTTCAGAGGCCATCCAACTAAAATAAGCGCATAACAACAGAGCCATATATTAGAGAGTCAGATATAGCGGGTGTCAATTACCTTTTCCATGAACTGTTAGCTTGGATGAGACACAGTGTTGTGCGTTCTCTTTAGAAGAATAGCATTGGTTCCCTTCCCCTGTAACCTTTGGACGTTTGAGGACATATTTACCCGGAGGAATTGGTGTCCATTTGCGAGGCAGGCTTCCAGTTGTTGGGGATGCAGTATTAGTTCGAGGATCAACTACACTTGGAGGATGAAACTGATGTTCACAATCTGAGAAGATTTTTATGCAACATAAAATGCAAATGAATATGAAGGAAAGGTCATTACCATTAGTAATATCAGTCAAAGGAGCATCTGAATGGAGTTTTTTGCATTTCTTTTCGATTCCCATATTGATAACAACCTGAAAATTGTGTTAGAACAAAGAAGTTGGCATGAAAAAAAACAGCTCTAATCACCCTGCTGCGATTGAAACTAAGCACATGTAGAAGAAAAATGAGATACTTGTTTAGCCTTTTTAGGAATACATCAACAGATGTCTGCTATCAGACTGAAAATGTAGAGAAACCAAAGGTTGTGCCGCCATTGCCAAACTTGTTATAAATGCTGACCAAGGGGAAAACAACATGGACATTAATCATTGTAGGTTATCTATGACAATAAAGTTTTAAAGACATTGGCTAATGTGCTGCAATATGAAAGGTTTCACATCTACAGTAAATACATCTTTATATTCAAATGATGTATAATTTTACTGCCTTAATTTTTTCCATTAAAGTTTTCTTATATTCCAATTGACTTATTTCACCTGGTGCATCATAAAATCTAACTTTGCTATTTTATCTTACAGCAGCAAGTCGTAGATGCGTACAATAGAAACACGAACATAGTACATATGCTTTTCTGTTTTATAATTATTTTTCATAATTATTAACCTCATTTCTGATTTTACAATGACATTATCAGTTGAATAACACTCTATCCTAAAGACTCAGAGCTACTATCCAGAAATAATCGTTTATATTGCGGCAACAATGAACTTTTAATGATAATATTAACAGAGAAAATGTTGTTTGCTCTTTTAGAACAAATATAATATAAATGAAACATAACTCAGTTTTTTAAATGTTCTCATAGTTAACATATGTTTTCGTAGTTTATAAATATATAACAAATTAACGTTTGATCAATACAAATGAATTTATAAGTATTTTATCATGAACATGAAAAAAATTCAATTTCATTTTGGTTTTGATCAATACTTGAAAAGGAGTTATTGAAGTGTATATTACTTATAAATTATAAAACGCCAGAAAGAACTTTCTTTCCACCTTGTTAAAAAGCAAGATAAGAGAATGTTTTTCACCATATGAAATTGAAATGCATAAAGATGTTATAATTAAAAAGTTTGATAACAAAAAAATTCAAGAAATCATAATGCAATTCAGTTGTTAGATAGCTGATAAACCAAAAGTACTGAGGAAAACATAATTTAGAAGGGTAGCACACAGGCGCGAAGTATCATTACAATACATCATTATAAGAAGTTGCAAAATAGGATTCCAGACTGAACAGAGACAGAAACAACAACTCTTAATTATTCCATAATGCAAACAAAAAGTTTCATAGGAAACACTGAAACACGATCACAACATCTTAAGGATCCTTCTCAACTTTGACACACTTTAGCTTTGTGGGTTTTGTGATTGACTTTTCACCAACTTCCTCAACATCCTTTGTCACAGATCCAACACTATCAGCAGCTCTCTTACCAACCATCTTGCCTTCAAGTGTGTTTTCCTCAGCTGTGTCCTTTGGTCCAGAAATAGTTGAATCACCGCACTCAACAACCATATCCTATATGCCGGAAAATAAAGGACACATCAAGTCACATAGATGATTTAGAGCAGACAACCTTCCAACATAATATTGAATGCAGAGACTGGAATATTCATCAACAATTTACCTCGAACAATGCTGGTGGAGCAAGACTATTGGCACCTTCATTTTGATCAGCCTCATTTTCATCATTAGAAATCTAAACAACAAATGGGAGAGATTAATGAATAAGAGATACCAGAATATATTATTCAGTAATCATCAGTATTCATATTGAATTAATACGCACAAAATAATAACTTGAATCTTATGAAGAGATATAAATTTTTTGACCACTTCAGCACTGTCAGATGTATGCTTTACAACATAGTTGCGCTAGTTATGCACCAAATTGCCCTCTATAATCTCCACCTTAAATAGCCTCTACTTCCCAATTAAAGTATCAAGCCCCAATGGATAGTCTCCTCCATTTTTGTTCTAAAAATTACCAAATAATTAGTTGATATGCTACTATTATTCAATATATGCTTTTAAATATTAAGATTTACATCTGCAGACATATACATGCACATCTATCAAATCTTGCACACTTTTCCCAACATAATTGGACACATTTTTGTCAAACAAAATAAAGCTGGTAGACCCAGTACTATGCATAACCTGAACGTGCACTTTGAACCTGAACAGTAAACAATAGCAACAGTGAATTAACCAAGTTAAGTTTTTTTTCCAACCATTTTGTAGTTGCATATTCGAGAACACACGCCTAGGGACTGCATTTCTACTCTGGTTGCATCTTCCACAAAACATTCTTCCAGCACTGTCATACCCCATTTTTTGACCTTTTGAATATAAACTTTTTTTTGTTCACACCAAACACATTCCCATTAATGTTTTCCCCTTTAATTACTTGTTCCAGAAGTTAACTTCAAATTTTCCTTTTTTTTATGCATTTTTTATTTTATTTTTTTTCACATTTTTATTTTTTTTTTTCTTTCTCAAGAAAACTCAATTTCTTCACACCAAATATTCCAATTTCAATTCCTCTCATTTCTATTACATTTCTAATCACAAACTTTACACCATTTTGTTTTATTATTTTCAAAGTCACAAAATTCATTTTCAAAAATTCAAAAAAAAACACTAACTTTGGCAAATTCACCCGAAATGCACATTTCACTCACATTTCATTTCTTTCCCCACAAATTGTGCATCTAGTTTCTTCTTCACATGCAACAACTCATCATTATCCAACACATCATCACTCATCACCAAAAATCATCCAAAAAAGTCCCAAAAACTCATTTTTTTTTGCAAAAATTCCAAACTACTCTTTCTTACTCCCCACTTAACCTAATTTTGCACTCTTGATGACCAAGATACGTCCTCTATAAGTACCCAACAACAACTCATAGAGAGAGGGGGCCGAAATTTGAGTTCACAAAATCACCATTTTCATCAAAAATTCCAAAATCTTCATTTCTCGATGAAACTTCACCATTCTTCAACCAAAAGTTCATAAACACTTCCAAAAAACCAAAAACATACAAAAACTCAAGAAATACTACCCAAATTTGTGAATTCAAAACCACAATTTCTCAAGAAAATGTGATAGTGAGTTAGACCATTTCAAGACTCAATTAAGGTGGATTTTGATGTTTTGATACCCCTGGAGTTGTTATGATGCTTTACCTTTAATTATTTTTGTTTAATTCACTATTTTCTTTAGTCTTATTTTTTTGGGTCAAAACTTTTTTTTTTCCACTTTTCTCTCTATAAAAACAGTCACTGTGAAATCTAAGCTTGAATTCATGATCAGCGTGGAAAAACAATCAAAATGGTATTTTAATTTGTGAGATTTAGTGAACATTTGAGGTTTTAAGATTTTGAAGTGAAGATGATGTTGTTGTTGGTGTTTTACGTGAACTAGAGGAAGAAGAAGGAGTTGACCTCCTTCCCTCCTTGTTGACCGCGGGCCCCTCACTTTTTTTCGTCCTATATGCTGGTTTCTATTGCGCCCCCTTTTTCAGATCCGCATCCCCCCCTTTTTTTTATTTCTTTTTTGCATTTTTCTTTATTACTTCTCTAGTTTTTATTTATTTATTTTTGTCATTTTTTCCCTTTTAAGGATATCTAAAAATATGCAAAATTACATCATTTTTTTTCTTTTTTTATTTTCCTTTATTTATTTTATTTAATTTACTTTAGTGTTATTTCATGCATTTTTTTCCTTTTTATTTACTTGTTTTATTTAGTTTATCTTTAGCATTTTTTATTTTTTGCATTTTTATTTTACTTATTTTATTTACTTGCTGTTTTTTTATTTTTTAGAATTATCATCTCATCTTTTATTTTTCTTTTATTATACATTTATTTACTTTATTTTTAGTGTAGTTTAGTGTAAATATCTCTTTTCTTTTTGCTTTTCTTTTTTATTTTATTTTATTATTTATTTACTTGTTGTTGTTTTTATTGTTATCTCATTTTTTTTTCTTTTGTTTTTCTATTATTATTTATTTAGCTGCTTTATTTTAGTTCATTTAGTGTTAATATCATATCATGCATTTTATATTTATTTGCTATTCTATTTCTTTACTCATCATGTCTTAGAATGTAATTAGGAACAATGTAATACCTATAAATGACAATATGCACCGACACTATCACACTTTATTTTTACCGCTTTTTGTCATAATCGTAATCGGGGACCAAAATGAATTAGAGACAAATTAGGTTAATTATTGGACTTTAATTTTTTCCTTTAAATCAAACTATTAGTAATTTTAGGTTCATTTCAAGAACTTGAGGATTTTCTTGGGATCCAATGTCCTTTGTAAATTTCTCGCTTTTTTATTATGTTGCGTCGTTGTGCTTAGAATTTTTAGCTTGCGTTTAACTTAGAAAAATCATTTTCCCTAAAAATCAAATATGCCAAAATTCAAAAATATTTTGTTAATCATTCCTTGGATTTTAACCCAATAGGTCTTTTTCCTTTTATTTCTTAATCAAACTTTTAATCAATTTTAATATCCATATTAGACTTGGATTTCTTTTAATTAAAATTAACCAACCTCACTTCATTTTATTCTTCTATACCTTTGAGGTCTCTCATCCCTTCTAAAAACTTTTTTAACTTTAAAATTAATCCAACCCACCAAATGAATTTTTTGAGGTGAACTACATTGGTTTTGATCCCACTTGTGGGTATGTAGGTAAATGACTCAATCCTTCCAAATCAAATAAAAAATACCAAAAACATGGTTCTTCTCCCCCCATTCTTCACTTAGACATTTAAGTAACTATTTTCAAAATAAGCAAATAACTTAGCACAAGATAAATTAGGCAAGAGGTTCCTACGGAATACTGTAGTCGTTTAGAGTGTATAAAACCTTCCCTTTGCGAAACCAACCCCCGGAGTTTTAATCTCTTAATGGTTTTTCTCTCTTTTTCCCTTCCCAAGAATAAAAGTAGAAAGTTCAAGGATTGACGATTCAAAACCAATCAATGGTTTGATATCCGAAAATCAAGAACACAAGCATTAACTTTGATTCTACCGGCACACTTGGTACATGCCTATAGAACCAATTGTATTCATACTCAATTCCACAAATGGTCGCTAATACTATCCCAACAAATACCTATACAAAGAAGCATTACTAAATGAGAACAATTGTAAAATCAGTAAGAATATTCAAAGTAATAAATATTTAATAGAATAAAGTATTATACATCAGATGATTCAATCCAGTCTGCAATCGTTAGTCTTTTTGTTTGCAGCATATCATCCTCAAGTGGTAAAACAGTGCTCCCGGACATATGGCTAACACCTTGTTACCTCAACATCATTTCCTTCAATACTATATCCAACAAACGACTATGTTAAAGTATTATGAAACACATAACACAAAATAAAGATCATCTTGGTTCCATGAAATGCATTCGAGGCCCCCATAGCTCCATAATACTTTTTCAGTTTGTAGAGCTGAAGGACAACAACTACTGGATTGTTTGAACTATGTACTGTCAAATAAGCATCCATGCGTTCAGCATAACTCTCCCAAAGTGAACAATGGGCCGGGTACCTCTGTAACATTACACGAAAAAGTTAATTGTAAGTACTCTTAAACAAATTTTTAATAATGCAATGAGGTGAAACAAATTTTTAAGAGAACCAGAGCCTTGATCATAGTTCATCAATGCATATACCAATTGCATACCAAAGTTTGATAATAAGGATGTAATATACTTGATCTATAACACAGAAGAATTTCGGGACGTAAATTTAATGGGGAAAAAAAAAAGAGATGGCGCCTATCATAACTCCAGTTTCTGCAATAGTTGCTGGTAGGATCAACATTAAGTTACATGTGCGCGTGATTACCCTTTTGTCTATCCCATATTTTAGCAGGCCAAACGAGGACAACAACATGCATATGATTCTTCTTGACGAAAAGGTATATTGTTGTCCTAATGTTGTTTTGTGTTAGCTTTTGTATTTATCTTATTGACTGTCTGCAAACCCTAAACTTATATTATTGATGAGAGAATGATGTCTGTTGTTGTCAATGAGTTTTGTTTAGAGATCTTTCTTTCGTTTGCTGTCGCGCAACCCTGTGCTGTTTTACAATTAGATTTGATTTTATTGGTGTGTTCGTTTAAGATATATGGTTTAGTTTTATCTATAACTTTGTGAAAATGGTCTGCGAACCTCTTAGTTCCATCCTTAATGTTAGTTGTATTATTTTTTCATTTTTAAGTTATTGTCTGTCTACCTATTCTATGTTACACATTTTTATGCAATTGTGATGAAAGCAAAAACCCTACACGTTTTGAAAGAAAGAGATTAAATGTTCATATTAACCCAATTCGTCCATCAAGAAGGAATGTGGAATTCATAGTTTGCAATGCTAAAGGGTTCAAATACAGTAATAGGAGCCTCACTGGCATCCTCGACGAAGACTGTAGGCATGCCCAAAGGTTCATATCAACCCAATATATGCTTGACTCGCCAATAGTGATAAAAACATCTTTATTAGTTCTCTTTCTCGATAGTTTGATCAAATCCACACTTACACCACCGACCAAATAAAATGACATGGAAGAATCCAATAAAATGTTTGATGACATTTTGTCATCGCATATTTTTAGTGTCTTTTAATTTTATTTCTATTCGTTTAGTATTTAATTAGAGTCATTTTAAATAAATTGTCATTTTTTAAATTTATTGAGTCAAGTAATGTATTATTACTATAAAAATATGGTTTTATGAATTGTTGTGACCAGCCAAGTAAAGGATCTCATAGTACACGGGGAATTCACCTTTCGGGGAAGGAAAATAGGGCATAAGGAATTCTATCAGTTTATTTATTTTACTATGTAGTTTATTGCTTTGATCATTTTTAACTAATTTCTTTTGATTAGGTCTTAGATGATTTTAATCTGAGTTGTTTGAACCGTGTGATTGTATAAACTCTTTTAAATGCAATTATAATCTTAATTTTATTCAAAATTATTTGCTCTTCATGCTTTTTGTATATTGATCACATATAAAATGATTTCAAATATCTATTAACTATTAACACTAGCAATTGAATTGGATCTAATAATTTTGGTTAACTTAATGGGTCAATCTAGGGATAGATGATTGTTAGGTTATGATATTTAAAGTAACGTTCTTATTAAACCTTCAACGGTAAACATAGAAACTTTAAACTTGAATGAGTGCAGAGAAACTTAACAACTAAGAAGTTTGAAGAAGAAGTGTGGAAAGAAATATTTCAAAATATCCCTCCAAGCTTTACATACCTCAATAATCAAGGGTTGGCAATGAAGAGACATGAAGTAATCCAATGTCTCTAAAAAGTGGCCACAATCGATGAAAATAAATGAAAATTCCAATCCCAATCAAATGGTTCATTTAAGTGCATGATGGAGATAAAACATCAATAAACTTTCTGCTGTGAATTTGGAAATTAAATCACATCAATAAACTTAGATGTGTGGAGCAAGTATCAATGACAACTAATTACAACAATAGTCTCTTAAGAAACAATAGATCTAGATCTAATCAAGCAACCAAGTGTAAGGATAAACCACATCCAAACCAAATTACAACAAGATAAAAAGAGTAAAGGAACAACACATCAATATTTGTTTACCTAGGTTGGTAAAAAAATGACCTACTTATGAGGAGAAAGAATCTCTCCAACCCACTATCAAAGATTCATTACAAAGAGATACAAGAAGTTAACTCCAACAAGATATTCAAGAATAAACCTAATTTCTACCAATTTCCCACTCCTTTCTGTTGATAGAGTTACAAAACTGACCAAGAAATTTAGGTCCCCAATTTTTTCTCTTATACCCTCTTACAATCACTCAATGATTTTCACTCTCCCAAAGTGTTTCCTATATTTCCTAAGTGTTTCTCACCGCTGAAATCTCTCCCCACAAGGCCCAACCCTTTCTAAAAAGTCATCTCTTTTGGTTCTCTAAGATTCACTTTTTTGTGACCCTTCTTGAATATCACTGAAATACCCGCAATCCCTAGCCTCTAAAGTTCCTAAAAGTCCCCACTTTTGTTTCATAAGATTACAAAAATAAAATAAAAAAATCAAAAAAGGCTTAAATAGTGGTTTAGGACTTGAGCAATTCCCCCCTTGATTTGTCAAAATTTCCCCATGATTACTAGTATGATTTATTGAAGAAAAATAAAATACATTTCCAACGGCACACCACGTAATCAAGAAGTTTTTTTTTTTTTTTTTAGTAAACGTAATCAAGAAATTTAACAAATAATAAGATAAGATATATTAAATTAATACCGTTGAACAATTATAAAAAGAAAATTACTTTTACCTATGAAGTTGTAATCGTAATTGTTTTGCAGAGGCATTAAAATCACCAATTATCACATCTAGGGTAAGCTTTTTCAACAATCTCATCTACAATATAAACAATCGTATAATCTCTCAGAATTTTTATTTTTTTTGAAAAGAAAATAATTTCATCTTGTTGCGTAATCTTGTTTTTATAATTTTTATTGCTGAAAATACACGTTTTATGGTTGCTATTGATGCCGAAAGAGTCAACAAAAGTTATAACACTTTGTCATTTAATAAATTAGAATTTGATTCACTGGTCTCAACTAATTTTTGACTTAATTCATCAATAGTATACAACATTGGAAAATTGACATCTCTAAGCATATCAAACTCATATATAGTGTTGTAATTTTTTTAAGTTGCCTCCATTTTTTTTCCTATTGTGATGTGAGTCAACAACGATGCTTCAAAAAACTTTTTATTTTTTTTTATTTTTTTTTGAACAAGGCAAAATGAGATATATAAACAAGAAGTTTTGTTCCCTAGCACAAGGAGTGCTTTAGGAATCAAAACAAAGTTACAACAAAAGTTCTGGAAGCACTATCAACGAATAAAAGAGGTACATCAGCCAATCCCCAAACAAACTAGGGGATGCTGCCACCACATATGATAACCAAAAGGGAAACAAACATTTTTTGCTTTCATCCAACGAAGAGAGGTGAGTTTGACTTTCTCAAGGAGATGCACTGCTGTTTGTGCTGTGTTTGTGAAGAGTCTTTGGTTTCTTTCATTCCAAAGGACCCAAATAACACAAAGCCAAATCAGATGGAGAAAAGACCTACGGGGAGTGTAACCACCTGTAGAATGAATAAAATGATAATAATGCTCAGAAACCTGTTGAGGGGTCACAAAAAACACACCAATCCAGGCCGTAATGTGGTGCCAAAGATCGCCAAAGACTGGACAATGAATTATTAGATGATCAATATTTTCATTTTGTCCACAACCAGTAACACACAATTGGGAGGCGCTAGTAATTACACCTCGGCGTACCAAATTATCCTTTGTTGGCCATCTATTGCGAAGAAGACGCCACGCGCAAATAGAGACTTTCAGAGGAACATTCTTGTGCCACGGAGCTTCTGAAACGACATCATGATGAGGCATCTCTTGCCGCATGAGCATTTG
>Ga0228711_1009184_pt1 | contig 13540 bp, 12 predicted proteins | sample MedpolnodulmetaG_2_FD_177996 | JGI IMG/M metagenome (GOLD analysis project Ga0228711, IMG submission 177996) | Root nodule microbial communities from Medicago polymorpha collected in Santa Monica, California, United States - brown nodules | ecosystem: Host-associated > Plants > Roots > Nodule...
TTTTAAAAAACATTAAAAAAAAAAAAAAAAAGAGGCTAATTAGAGGGTAATGATGAAGCCAAATATGTTTATTCTATACTTTTTGATGACAAATTCATTGAAAAATTAAACATGTATTATTTTGTGAGTTGCAGAAAAAGAAGGTGAAGTCTTTTATTCAAAGCATGTCGGTGAAAAATTATGTGGACATTTGACTATAATTGTTTGTAGAGAAATAATACATGGACAGTGCAACCCAAAAATTTTAAGTAGTGTAGGCCACACATGTAATATTTTAATTTTAAAATAAAAAAAATACATTATTCCCTAGCATTTTTATGTTTAGAAAAACGTAGAGGATAATTACAATGTACATTTTTATAATTTTTCACAACAACAACAATAATCCCTTCAATAATAATAATACATCGGATTTGCCTAAAAAAATTACATCAGAATATTATATTAGGTTGCACGAGCAATCTAGTTGCTGCAACAGCCCTTTGTTATTTTTTTCATATAAACCCATGTCACACATTAGTGATTCCCAACTCCTATGTATAACACCTATCTTTCTGAGTATTCCCGCAAATCACTTCTCTGCTTGAATCGATGAGCCATGCAATATCAATGCATCTGTTAGAGATCTAATGTTGCACATATCATTGGATTATTTATGTTACAAGGTGTCTATGTCTTAACGGTGAACTATTCTTTGATTATCAAAGAAATAAAATTGCAAGATCTAAGTCTTAACTTTTATGGATTTGAATTCAACTGTGATTTTGTAAAGAAATTATTGATAAAATGAGAGAGTGAGATAGTTGCGATCACACGTGACATTTATTTTTTGAAACAGCGATTTATAGTCTAAATTATGTAAGTTTCACGCTCAATCTCTTATCTAATTTTATGGTATTATAATCAGTCTCTCTTTTTTCTTTGACAAATAATCTAGTCCCTTTTATTATTATGTTTTGATAAAATTATGGTACAGTTATTTCAGAATATATGTTCTGCTCCCTCTTGTTATTATGTCGTGATGATGTAGAGAAAATTACATTTCTCTCTTTTATTAATCTCTCTCTTCTCACGTGATTCACTCTCTCTGGAAGCAGGTGGTGCATAGTTTACGAACCCAACCAAACCAAACTAAATTGATGGTTCAGTTTTATTTCTAAAAACCCTTTGATATACTTGTCAAGGTTTGGTTTCGATCCGTTTTAAATCGTTTACCAATAAACCAGTCCAAAGAGTGTGTTTATGAAGTGAGTCAGTTAATGCATGTGTCAGATTGAAGTGATTGATGATATTGTTTGAGAAAATCGATTTTGATTGTGAATTGATTTGTGCCTTCAAAAATAAATTGGTTTTGAATCCGTTCAAAGAATTGCTAAACCTGTTTAACTTTTCTAAAATTATATGGGCCGGTATGGTTTTTCATTAATTGTGTTGGGAATTAAACTATGGATCAGGTTTGGTTACTGAATTGGTTCATGTTAACCAAATATTTTGAACACCTCTAATTCTTAGCAACACCACCCTTTAACCCCATATGCGGTAGTTTCGAAAGTCGCACTTGGTATGTCTGTCTCCTTCTAGGGCTTTTTAGATTGAGAACAAGGTGATTAGAAGAACAATATTGACTTTCAATGGTCAGATTTGATAGAGGGTTCACAAAATAGTAACCCAAATGGATTTGATGGTCGCCGCTATCTACGGTGGTTTCAGCCTATGCCGTCGGGGTTGTTCTTAATGTTCGGTGGTAATGTTCCATTATTTGTGTCGTCAGAATTTGTTCCCTACGGTTTCACATTTATGGGTTCCTGTTTAACTCATTCTAGTTAGTTTTGTCATCGACACCGCCTTGATACAACGGTGGTTGATTGTTATGTGCAGATTGATTGTTTTCTTAAATATAGGCTAGTCCTTGATCTGGATCATCTTTCATGACTTTCATCGTGTTGTTTATTCTAAAATTCTCCTTTGGGTTCATTTCGAATTGACTCTGCTTGCTTGGGTTTTGTTGCATCGACTCTGATTTATGTCTCTAGGTTTGTTTGGGTTCTTTTAAGTTCTACGTGATGTTGCCTTCATCTGGTTATATAGTTTATGAATCAAACGAGTCGAACTATACATAATTCAAGTTTAACGCATTTAGTTCGTGAACCAACCAATCAATTATCAAATCAAGTCTCCAACTATTTTCGAGTTAGTTCGGTTCATTTGCAGTCCTAGTCAAGAGACACAATGCTCATGGGTCATGGCATGACACATATCACTAAAGTAAAAAGCCCTAAATCTCTTGTCAAGGGAGATGTGCGCGTGGAGCAAGGCGCGGTGCACACATCTGGCCAATCATAGAATGTCAACACATTAATGAACACATCATGTGGCGCGCATGTGCAAACGAGAAAAGTGTCTATTAAGCCCTAATTTAATTCAAAAGCGAGGATCCGAATTTCGAAGGATCTAAAGAAATAAATGTGATCTAGTGATCCTGAAGTGGCATTTTTCAACCATTGGAAACAAGGTTGAAGACTTGTGTCACTGTCTTTGCATGTATCATTCTTTTATCTTTTGATTATGTTATTGACCATTATCATGTGTAACTAAACTCTTTAGATTATGATTGAATGATGAACTTTTATAGAATTGTTTGAATCATGCAATCTATGAAGTCATTTTTCAATGCAATATGAATTATGTTTATTTGGTATATCTTGATCTTATTGTTTTTTTATGGGTACAAATCTTATTGTTTTTAATTGTTTGATCATCTGTTAAATGATTCTAGGTTATACATAGATATTATCATTGGATTTTGTAACCTAATTTGGATATTTTGTTTTCTAAAGTAATTGGCCTAGCTACACATAGATTTAGATGTAATAAATGGATGATGTGATAGGAAGAGTTAGATATAGATAAAATATGGTGTTGAATGAGTGTAGGAATATAAAGGGTATTTAAATAGGGGAATATCATTGTTACATATCACCTCTTTTTCTCTCTTAACCACTCTCACATACTCTCTTGATTAATTAGATATATGGTTTTAAATTATGCACAATCCCTCATTAGCTGCAATTGTCATTGTCTTTACCTATACAAATATATAAAATCCTTCCATTGTCACCCAACTCAGTCCAATCATTCAAACTCTATGTAACCAAATATTTTCATGAGCTTTGTTTAACTATCGATATTTTGGTGCAATTTCACCTTTACTATATCTGATCCTACATTCCACTTATCTTGTCCTTTAGTTTTTTCATCTACTAAATTTTCTTTGAGAGTTATGTTGATTTCATTCTGAATCAACTAACAAATATCTATTCCCACAATGGATTGAAAAGGCAGGAAGATTTATTGCTACAAAAATAGTAAGTTTGTTTTTTGTATTTGTATTTCTTCTTCACCTTTTAAAAAAATATTTGCTCGATCGCTCATGGAAAATACTCACAATCTCAAAAGTAGAAGTCCAATGGCATTTAGCAATAAGAGGTATGGCACAAGTGCAAACATACATAAACATTGGGAAAGAATAAAAAGACAGAGGGAATAATCGAGCCAGTTCTTTAATGTGTTGTGGAAAAATGGGGTTAAGTTGAAAAACAAACAAAAAACACAAAACTCTTGAAAAGGCAACGACACTCTTATTTCTGAACAAGGAGAATTGAAAGATTCTATCTGAATGTCAAATGTAAATCATGCTTGGAAAGTTAAGGCATGCATTTGCCACTTTATTATCTATTATGATTTAAATTATAAGAACACGAGTACAAATATGTGTTATGGAACTTAAGAGTGCTGTGTTGACTACTCGTCAACCTACAAGATTGAGGGAGGAATGATGAGGCAAGTACCTAGTAGCTAAACTTCCAAGCTCAAAATCAGATGAATTCAAAGCGCATGAGAAGCTTTACATTGTTGTATTTATCTCCTTCGCGGGAATGTAATGGAACTGCTCGAATTCCGTTTCTTAGTTCCCACACAGGTAAGCATGTTTGTCCACCAAAATCATCCTTCTCAGACATGTCATATTCATGAACTTCTATGCGAAGCAGTGCCAGCTCCGGAACAGAAAGAGGGAATTCGAATACCTCATTCCAAGAAGGCAACCAACTATTATCTATTGACTTTGTTTTTTTCATAACAGTATCAAAAGGAACTCCAGCAATTCCAACCTGCATAAGAGTTTATTAATTAGAATAGAAATGATAGAAGCGTCGAAGGGAAGTTATCACTTATTATATTCATATCTAATAGACTGCAAGGAAGAATTAGAAAGAAAAAATATGGATGTTATAACTGGAACACAACTGTTTGGATAAAGCTTAATTAAGTACTTATAACATAAGCATTTATCATATATGTGCTTATGTATAAATTATTTCAATAACAAAGGATAAAACAAAGTAAAACTCCTTGCTTATAAGCTGTTTTTGTAACCTATCTTAGAGAGCTTATGGAATTAAGCTGAAAACAGCTTATGGACATGTCATAAGTTGTTTCTATAAGCTTTCACAAACACACTCACAAGTTCTTATGTTAGTAGTTAAGTTCAAATATAATAATTCATACAGGCCCATAAATCATCTTAAATCTTAGCATACCCTTGCATAGAAGTCTGGAGATGAGAATTGATCAAAATGTGTATGCTTGAAATCAGAATACCACCCTTCTCCCATATATACAGTCACCTAATTAAGAGTAAGAAAAGCATGACCTTGTTATAATCAAGTTTAGAGACACTTGAATGACGGACATGTCACATAGCCCTTGTAAAAGTCACTACTCAAATCTCAAAGCCGTAAAGGCCTCACCTTCAAAGTAGTTTTCGATGGCAAATGAGCTTTAGGATCGAAAACCTCATTATTGGGACCAGTTTTCAATAGAAAATCAGGTTTTTTAACAAAACCGCGTCCTCCATTGGCTTTAAACATCCCTTGCATCAACCAAAGAGATCTCCCATAACCCTGCCAAAGAACCACCCACAGCAAAAATAATATATCATAAGTAAATAATAGATGTCTTAACAATGTCTTGATACAGCTGAAAGGAAGTATTAATCAATTCTCACATCCTCACGACAGAGAAAGTCAAGACAGAAACACACATCTATTAAACAACGATTATAAATCATGCTTAAAAAGTATTGCCCCAAATTTTCAATTAGTAGCCGTGCTAGACCTCACAGGTTTCTTGTTATATATTGAAGCTTGCTAAAAAAATAAAAAAAATACCTGCATGTTAAATGCAACCATCTGAGCTCCATGCATCCACCCAATTAATGGATTATAATTTGATGAGGTAATGCGTGTACCTTTCGGATACACTCGCAATATATTCTGCTGAGTGAACCTGTCAACAATCAAAGGATCAATAACTCACATTTCATTTGCAAATAAAGAACACATCCTGCAATGTGTTTGTTCCAAAGTTAATTGAATATAAATACTTAATATTTGTTTCAATTTTAAACGAATGAAAAAACCGTTCGATATGCCATCTAAGAAGACAGTTGGTGAAACCATTGTCAAGGACAAATATTTATCTCATATTTCTTTAATCCGGTAAGAATAAAAGGATTGAATCAAGAGCCAATGCAACAGGTAAAATTATACTGCATTTTCATTACAAAGACTTGTAGAAAGTTCAATATCATACTAATACCTGACAATTTCTTTTCCATATGTTTCAGCAGCCTTTTCGAGCTGTGACTCACTTAAACTTAGACGTCTCACTTTATCAGGCTCCACTTTGAGACATTCCACTATTCCACCTTTAGGCTTCCCAGCATGAATAGCAATTAAGCGTCTGTAGTCATCTGATGCATTTTGGCGTGCCTTTTCCGCTTCATCGGAATCTTCCTCCTCCTTAAGATCATCTTCATCGACACCACTGTTTTGCTAAAGATAGAAAGCAATAAAAATGAACCAACCAATCTCACATACAAAATTAGATGTCCTTGCAATTTATATACAACATTGAGCAAATATCAGACCTTGTAATCAGCTATAGTACCGCCTCTCAAACTAGGGACTTCTGTGCCCCAAGCTTCTTCATCACCTAAAGGCTTTCCCTTCTGTGATTCCTCCTTTTCCTTTTCTTCTTTAGCTTCAAGGTACTCCTTAGGCGGCTTGGTTGATATGATAATCCTTTTTTTAAGTGAATCAGGTGAAAGAAATTCCTTCAAGGTTTCTGAGGTAGGACAAAACAGTATGTCTCCAAATGTTTGAGTAACCATCTAAAATTTGAACAGGGCTATCAACTGTCAGCTACTATAATTTGTTGTGTTCAACTATTGAACAAAAACAACGTTTAACAATAAATCATAGTATCAATTCCAACTAACTAACCTGAGCCACTTTGGCCTGCAGATCAGGAGTAAGGTGGTCTTCCAAGGTTATTACAACCGGATATTCAGACGCAACGAAGGCATACTCCTTAATAGACGTCAAACATTTGATAAGTGCCACAGGAGTCGTCAATGTCCTGTAAGATTGCATCATTTTGTTGTCATTAGTAAAATACATGGATGAATCTTCGTCAAATTGTTGGAGATATAATTCAAACCGTAAACTTACATTCCATGAAGGACATCAACATCATCCTTAGAGTCATTAGGCCATATATCCAATTCAATCACTCTAACACCTCTCTGAAGTGCTTCGATGATGGGGGCATCACTGCAATCACTACTAAGCTGATTTCCAGTTAGATATGAATTATGACCAGTGAATATGTAATAATGTGACAATGGTAAACTCATATCTTGGTGCACCTGAAATCACACAAAGAAACAGCATTAAGTAAACAAACACCATTATCACACCAACATAGTTCATAAAAATTACAAACGATATAATTTCAATAATTCAACACTCAAGTGCATGTTTGGATCTGCGGTGACAAAAATTGATTTTGAATGAATTGATTATAGTGTTTTTTTCACTTCTAGATGCCTTATAAGTGCTTTTCAAGTGCCAAAAGCAACTCAAATCTATAAATTATGTTTGGCATTTTTCGATAAATCAATTTTGGGGACTAAAAGCAATTCTACTTGAACCTACTATTTGTAGCCTTTGATTCTAGAATTGATTCTAACACACAAATTTAGAATTCAACTCACATGTACATGAATGCATCCAAACACAAATCACTTTATCTACAACTCACTTTTAGTCGGAATCAATTTTATAGAAACAATTCACTCAAAATCAATTCTTGCCAAAGCAGAACCAAACATACACTTAAAAGTGAGTTACATTACATGTAAAGTGGTTTATGTATGTTTGGATACATTAACGTAATAGTGAGTTGATACATTATACCCAAGAGCAACGCAAACACGTCAAAATCACTTTTACACCTCTTAAACCAATTTTGTCTACTCGAAACGCAGAAACAAACATAGGCTAATGAAGTTTTTTACAGTTATAGAAATTCATGAAGATGACCCAATATATATTATGAGTTACAAATCTACCATTTACAAATTTAATTTAATAGCCAACAAGGTTAATTAATCTAAACTTTAATGATTAAAAGCAAATCCATAACACCAAAAAGAAACTGAACAACTATAAATTCAACTAAAACCAACCAAAAAAACACAATCAAATTACTACAAAAAAAAGTAAAAGAAAAAAGGATTACCTCAGTGGAAGGTAAAAGAGGAGGATTATTATCAGCAAAGAGAAACTTGAAGAAACTTTCAAGATTAAGACATCTACTATCAATGATGGCTTGTGTTTCTTCTTCTGTGATATTCTCTTCTTTCTGCACCTCAATCAGAAAGCTTCTGAGGTGAGATGCTGTCATGATCCCGCCTTCATCGGAGTAACGATGATAAAGCTCCTTTATCTCCGGCGGTGCCTCCGATACGCTGTGTTTTTTCGGTTTAGAAAACATTTTTTGATTTCTTTGTTTGTGTTTTTTCACACAGAAAAGAAACACTCTGTGTTGTGTTGTGTTGTGTGTGTTTTTAAGATTTAAGATCAGAAAAACTGATTAACTAACTACCTATAATAAGCACAGAAAATTCTGAAGAAATAATGTTGTTGGGACCTGTTTGGGACCCACGTTGACATGGCACATGGCATGAATGAAGTAACATGTCATGAGTTATTATTTTTTGGATTAGATTAGATATTTTAAAATTCAATGAAATACTAAGGAGCTTATTTAAAACGTGTTTCCAAATCCTTTAATAGCTGAACTACTTTGTACGTGGCCACAGCAAATTGGAATTGGAATTGATTTGGTGTATGTTCACTTATTTAAAAAAAAAAAATGGATTTTGAATGATTTAATTCTAGTTAAAAAATTAATAGAAAGTAAAGTAATTTTATGTTTGTCAGCATTATTGAGTTTAATAATAAATTTGAGTTTTCAAAACAATTCTAGAATTAAAAATTTGAACCAAACATACTATAATGAATTATGCATCTTTATAATAAATTTTAAACGTTTTAAATGTGAAACTAAACATACAGAAAGGACGAAAACTTATTTTGAATGAGTTGAATTGATTTTGCTTCTACAATTTATTTTACTTGAAGGTGGAATTTCTAATTTGTAGTTTTTGGTTCTAGAATTGATTTTTATGTATAAATTGTAGTTCAAATCACTTTTATACGAGATATTCAAACACAAATCTATACTTTCAACTCAATTTTAATTTGAATCAATTTTATAGAATCAATTCAATCAAACATACACATGTTGGGACTTGAGATGACCTTGGTAAAATCTGTAACAACACGTTTTTAGTCAGAATTATTTTATTATTATTTATCGTGTATTTATGTGTGTTTATGCATGCTTATTTGCCTATGTGTGTAATTGTGTGGGGATTAGTGAATTTTTAGCTTAGAAGGGTATTTTAGTCATTTTTAGACTAAGGGGTATTTTGATCATTTGGTGAGTAAGGGTAAAATAGTAATTTGATTAAGAAGGTTATTTTTAGTGTTTTAGTGAGAATCGTTATTTTTACTAAGTTACTAGTGAATTGAGGTAATTATTTATAGACGGTAATTATCAGACGTTTTAATGGTTTAATGTATAGTAACTTTTTAGAAATAGTTTGTAAGAGTTTGAGGCCCAATTAAAATGAGAGTTAACCTAGCCCACTTGGTGATATAAATAGATGCCACTTTAGAGAATTAGGTTAACATCACTCATTATTCACTTCGCATAATATTTTGAGAAAAAAAGAGAGAGTAGATCAAGACTTGAAGATGATAGAAGAGGAAGCTAGAGAAAGCTTAGGGTTTGAAGAGTTAGGGGAGATTGAGGCTTAAGCTTGTGAATATGAATGTGTTGATGGTTTGAGAAATGGTTTTGGGTGGAATTGAATTAGAGAAAATCAGGTTTTTAAGTTAAAAGTCGTTTTAAGTGATTATGTAAAATAAGCTATGTTTTGGTGATTGAACTTAAGATGTTTGAGTTGAAAATGATATGCTAATTTTCTGTTTTGATTTAAAAAGTTGTTGGAACATGATTTACTTGAACTTATGTTGGTTTTGTTATAATGGAGACGAACTTGAATTAGAGACGAACTTGATTTTGAAATAATCAGACAATGATTTTTCTTAAGAGCAATAATGATGTTATGACTTGTCTATTGTGAAAATGGACTAAGATGAAATATGCAGGCTTAGTAAAGGACCATAATGAAGGTGAGAAAAACACAAGAAGGGGGGTTGAATGGTGTTTTCTTTTTCTTCTCCTAAAACTGAAATCACTGTTCAGAACCTGATAAAGTTCAGCTTCTGAAGTAGTGTTCAGAGTCTAGCACAACTGTAAGAGACTTCCTATGCTCAAGCACAACTGCAAGAGACTTCCTATGCTCAAGCACAAAAGCAAGAGACTTCTATTCAAACAGAATTACAATGAAAATTGTTTGAGGTTGAACACTTGATATACAATCAGTGGTGTTCACAATACAAATCAGATACAGACTCTTACGACTCTAGAATTTTTAAGATATGAAAGTTGTTAAGAAATTCTAAGTGAACTTTTGATGTGAAACAATTTCAGCAGAGTTATGGCACTTGTAAAATTGTTGTGAGTCTCTTACAATCTTCAAGTCTTCACTCCTTTATATAAAGGTGTGAGAGGAACATTGTAGATTGCCAGCACATCAAAAAAGAGTCGTTGTTGGAGCTTGATCAATTCACCAATGATCTGTTGCTTGATTTGGTTATTGTCCTATGAAGGAACAATTTCAAATCCCTTCTAAGTATAGAGAGAAATCAATGTTGATATAGTTGTTATTTTGTACTATTGCAGACATGAAGAGTGGAATAGTGGAGTAGTGGTTGTACAATTGTACTGTTGTCCTTTTCAGGCGCTCTTTAGTGGATAAGCATCCAATGCCTTCAAATTCCTTTGAATTAGCCGTTCTCCAGCCTTCCATTCCTTCTACGATCATAGGCATGAGAAAACAACTTTTAACCTGATAGTCTTTCAGCTTCTGATGACGTCAACTTCTGGTAACAGCTTCTGATGAGCTGTTTCAAATGTCTTCAGATGTTATCTTCTTCCAACTCTATCTTGTAACACAAGCTCCCATTTTGTAGATTTCATTGCTCTCATTTGTTCTTCCAGAACATATGCTTAATATAAAGACACTTGAATTTTTGTCTATGGTCCTGCACACTTGAACAAATATTAGCATACCCAATTGAACAAATATCATCAAAACTCAAAGGGTAATGTTAAACACATTTTGTTCCAACACATAAGAGCATGAAACTTGATTTTAGGTAAAAAGGCGAAAATAGACGAAACATGGAATTTTTCATAGACGAACTTTGATGAAATATTGACTTATGACTTGTTAACTTGCAAATGACTCATGTTCATGATAATATGATAGATTATGATTGAATTGATGTTTAATATGCATGAGATGTTGAATTATGTGAGAATGTCAACATGGACGATTTTCTGAAAATAGACGAACTTTGTCAAAATGTTGAAAAATGATTTGATAACTTACAAATGACTTTATATTCATGATAATATGATAGAATAAGAATGAATCAACGATAAATGAATTACCCAACTGAGTGGGTAATTACCCAACTAAATTCACAAAATGTGTGGACAAGAATTATCCAACTGAGTATTTCAACAATAAAATTAAGTTGTTCAACACGAAAATATTCATGCATCCCATGAAATCATTTAATTTCCTTCTAGTAAAATGATTAAGGGAACGCTGCTCTCACTTCTAATACTTGCTTCACTGTTAATGTTCTTTTAGCATCAAAAGATTCACCATATACACTTTTAAGTACATTGGTATGGAATAGATTTTTAAACATATTAACATATCATTTCATCTTTAAAGAAAAAGATCATATCAGATGTTTAAAATGTTAGAATCAAAGACTAAAACATACGCACAAGCTACAAACCATACTAAAGCCTTCAATTTTTTGCCAGATCAAACTTAAGTCTTGTAAAGACTAGGTTGGCCCAAACTTAAATGACTTTTAGAACCACCGAAAACTAAAACTGTTGAAAAATTGGTTTATGCATGGATGGTTTTTGGCGCATTTTCCTAGTTTTTTCAGTGTTGTTGACAATCCAAATTATATCCAAAACTATCTGATTGCGGCCAAATAGTGATACAGAGGAGTCATGGAGAGAGGTTTCCATATCGTTCATTGCTTGATCATCTGGGGTTTGATGACGTTACTTGGAGGTCGTACGAATAACAGATGGAGATCCAGGGTTTTGAGGAGATTTTTTGGTATTCAGGCTCGATCATGTGCGGTTTTGACAAGGTGTATCATCACTTGCCTGAGAGAGTTAAACGGCAGTTGGATACGTGCAGGACGTCCCTAGACATCCGACGGAAGTTGTTCAGATGCGAGAGACTGATATTGTGCAGGCTTTTATTGATTTTCGTGTTCACACGATTAAGGAAGACAGATGGGGTAATCCGGCAGGAGAGACGCCATGGCGGATGGAGGATGGCATATGCTATGGTACACTAGGGTGTCGCACCCTCAGATTTTGCCACCTATTTCAGGATCTCTTCCGAGGCCAGCAAATGAGGAGCAAATCATTGCACACCAGTGGGAGTAGCACCAGGTGAGAGGCTCACCTGACACATATGATATGGTTAGTGACGTTATTGCCTATGTTAATGAGCACTTGGGTCAGGAGGTGATGAGCCCTGAGAAATGGTATGCGGTCTTGCGCCATGTTAAGGAGCAGATAACGCCGATATTGACAGGAGGCGAGCCCGGGGGCTGAGGAGGCAGGACCAGGACCAGGAGTAGTGTAATCTTGTTAGTTTTAGGACTTGTTCGTTTTAGGCTTTGTTAGTTTCATTTTCAGACATTGTTGACTTTTGCTCGTATTTGGTTGACATTTTGCATTTTAACTAATGTTGGTACATTTTAATTTCATCATGTTAATTTGCGTTTATTTTGAATCAAATGTTGATAATTTATTATTGCCGCTGATGTGAAAATATTCGAATAGGTTGTGTGTTATGTGTTTAAAACACATAACAAGTCCAGAAAATGAAGCTTCTGCCAATGTAGAGGCATCAGGACGCATCGGCAATTAACTCCCGATGAAATAGGAAATCGACAGCAGTTAACTGCCGAGGATATTGAAATCGGCGGTAGTTAACTACCGAGGGGCATTTGAGTCTTTTACTGGTTTGTTACAGTCTTCTTTAGTGTGTCAACATCAATTTTCATATAATTAAAGTGAAAGAGTGATATGTTATGCACAGAGTTCTAGTGGCGCGACCCATTTATGAATGAGTGTATGGTCTTTGGTTCAAGTCCCACTTAGGTAGCTTTTTTAATTTTAATTTTTATTGTGCCTCATTTTAATTTTTTTTGTTCAAGTCCCCACTTGGGCTATTCTTTTAATTTTTTTATTGTGCCTCATCTTAATTTTTTGGGGCCCAAATATTAATATTTTTCTTCGGCCTTTGGTAGATAAAAATTGGGCCAACAAATTGTTTAAGATGGCCCTGAATGGTTTCCACCATCACCACCCCACCTACCCTATGTTTAGCCTCATTTTTTCGTAGGTGGTAAGTTGGGGTTTCTAATTTGCTATGTTTAGCTTCCTTCTTCACTTCATGACATTTTGGATGCAATTAAGATATTTCATAACAGCATGCCAGTGTGATGCCCCGCCCACTAATTTGCTTACCTTGTAGTTTTAGCTTTGCTTTTTGCTCGGTTGTTTCCCTTTCGTTCCCATTATTTTATGATTTTTTTCATTTGTTCCTATGCAATTTGGTTTATATTTTAAAACAATATCAACACATTCTTCTCATTCTTTTTGTAAATTTGTTCTCGAATTTCCTTTGTAATGTGTTTATATATTAAAAACAGAAAAGTTAACATCTATCCTTTCATGGGGCCCTTAGCCATATTCCCTTTTTTTCAACTCCTAGGCTTTATTTGCGAGTTTGGAGGGAAAAAGAGGGGAGGGTTTAGGAGAAAAAAAAAAGAAAGAGCAAGTGAAAGAAAGAAGACATTGGGAGTGGAGGGGAGGGCTTTGGGGG
>Ga0228711_1009185_pt1 | contig 13538 bp, 7 predicted proteins | sample MedpolnodulmetaG_2_FD_177996 | JGI IMG/M metagenome (GOLD analysis project Ga0228711, IMG submission 177996) | Root nodule microbial communities from Medicago polymorpha collected in Santa Monica, California, United States - brown nodules | ecosystem: Host-associated > Plants > Roots > Nodule...
ACATAAACATAACTAAACTAAACCTAAACCATTCAATATAATCATCATTTCAATATAATTTGTGTGCATCATTTCCATCATAACCTAAACATCATTCAATTTAATTCTCATAACCTAAACTAACTAAATAATCAATAAAATTGTCATTGAGGCATTTTATCAAACACTTTGTGTGCAAAGTATCAATCATACTCAAAATGTGTTCTTTTGCCACCATTCAAAACCACATTATACTCTAACATCATTCAAACATCAATTAAAGCAACTACATTCAATTATAAACTACATGCAATCATCAGAATTTCAATTCCAACATCAACCCTAACCACATGCAAACTACCATTTTTTTTTAAAAAAAACCTACACAAACTAACATTATAATTGAAAATGAGTCAAGATACTTACTTGTGAGTAAATGGAGATGATTTAATTGATTTTGCTCCAAAATCGTATTGTAGGAATTTGAGATGTTTTGGGAAGTTTTTGAACAAATGAAGGAAACTAGAAAACTGAGTTTCTGTTTCGATTTATGTTCAAAGAACATCGGCAGTTAACTGCCGAGGGGTATTATCGTATTTTACATGTATTTCTCAACCAAATCAAATGTGTCAACAGCAAATTTCTATATTGATTGATATTAAGCAATAAGCAAAATTCTAAGGAGCTAAAGTAGTAATATACAATGTGGTCCTTCGAATGAGACACATAGAACTCTCTATCTTACACCCTGAGGTGAGGCTGATGATCCTACATGCCTAATTGGTTTCCAAAAACATATATATCAATGAAATGCATCTGTGCTTTAATCTTAATCTTTTACCAGAGAATATTTCATAATACTTACTGCAAAACTATTCAAAGAAAAACCTTAAAGCGTGTTAAATTCCCTTTAATTTGGAAAGGTTAGATTTTTGGCAAATTCACTTTAACTAACGACATCTCGGGACTTCAAATGTGATTTGAATAAAAAAAATATTAAATTTGTTACCGTTTTATTTTGACTAAGGGTCCGTTTGGTTCAAGAGTTTTGGAGGGGTGGGGAGGGGAGGGGAGGAGAGATTTTTAATTTAAAGTGTTTGGTTCAATTTTTAGAAAGGGAGGGAAGGGGGGCAAATTTTATTGCACTGTCAAAATTATCCTTATATTAATTTAAAATCTGAGTATTATCCTTGTAACAACATTTATTATTATGTTATATTATCCTTAAAACAACTTTTACTATTATTAGGTTATATTATATTGTAACAACTTTTATTCCATACTATTAACAATTTTTTCTTGTAACAACTTTTATTGTATATTATTAAGAATTTTTCCTTGTAACAACTTTTATTACTCCTTGTAAAACCATATTACTAATTCATTATTCCATCGTCTACATCGTGTTGTCATAGATTACATCGTTATTGTTTCGTTACTTTATTATCCTTATTTAATTAAGTTTAAGGGCAAAACAGTAAAATAATTTTAAAATCCCTCCCCTTCCCTCCTAATTCTCGAACCAAACGGACCCTAAAAGATTGTTATCGTTCAGTCGTCAAATTATGATGATGGTATGATGAGCTCTCATTATCGATGGAAATTCGGATACACCTCGGTTGTCAAATTTTAGGAGGTGTGAAAATAATGAGGGGATCAACCATGAAAGGTGTAGTCGAGAAAGTTTCCTACCCATTGATCAATTTGAAGTTTGATCCTGCAAATTATGAAATGAGTAAACCACCATGTTAATCTTGGATCATTGATGAATATTTCAAAAAGATTTTGTTTGTGATTTCGTGGTATCAGTGCGATATTTCTCTTTCTAGTACTGTACGGCGTTGGATTCTTTTCCTTGGTAGTGTTTATATTAAAGCTAAGGACATATTTGTCTTAATCATAGCCAAAATTGGTGTAATCTTCACGTTAATTTGTTTCCGTCAAACACAGTGAAGAAAGAATTTGTGTTGTGGGTCCCAGATGAATTTGTTTCACTCTTTTAACATTTCCACAAAAACAAACAGTAATTTAATCTTTTTTCTTTGTTCCCTTAAATGGAAAGCCTTCGCCGGACCACCGTACGTTCCGCCGTGATATGGACCATTTCCGGCCACCGCATCCTCTTTGCTTCAATGGGTCAGTTTCTTCTTTCAATTTTGATTTGATAGCACTCAATTTGTTGACCATAATCATCCATAGAGGAGTTATTCATGCAATGTTATAATGTTTTTATTTTGATGAATGAATATGGTTGATCACATTTGTCAAGAACTAAATTTGTTATCATTAAGATTAAGAAATTATTACTAGGTTGCTTATACTGGAAATTGGTTGTTTTACATGTAGCTGAAAATTATTTATATTCGTCGTTTTGGGCAATTTTTGTTAGCTCATAACTAAACTTACTAGCTTCCTTATACTTGAAATGGGAGCATTGCATTGTAGCTACTAAATGAGATAGATATGTTATTGCATTGAAGTTTTCTTCATACATGTCATTTAGTTACTTAAACTATGATTGAGCATTGTACTTTGACCTCTTTTTTTGCCAAAAGAAGCATATCAATATTGAAATTTGTAAACACAACAAAGCTACTTATTACAAATCTTAAAGAAACTTCTTCATAATTAAACTTACTTTAAGAAACAAATAAATTAAACTACCTAGTATGGTAATTTTAGCACACAAATCAATTTTACTTCCACATCCTTCTTCCTTTTTTGATTTGGTTTCCAAGAGTGGTAGTATAATGAAAAAAAAGCTATTTTAGCATGTTTTGTCATGTATGGATGGCATTTTAATAACATTTTTCATAACTATATACTCTTCACACTCAACACATAATCCCATAGGTTAACTAATTTTACTCAGTAGTTCCATAAGCCTCCAAATTCTCCCCAGTGAGTCTGCAAAGCCTCCATTCCTGCAATATCTTAGCACCCATATCCTTATAAAACCTAATAGTATCAACATTCCAATCAAGCACAACCCATTCCACTCTTCCATACTCCATTTTCACAGCTTGTTTCGCAACAGCAGTAAGCATATGCCAACAGAACTGAACTTCCCGCCCTCTACTTTTGTTGTGAATTCATTTAAAAATCAGACCAATGAAAACATGATGTGGGGAGCAAATTAATCAAGCAACCAATATCAATGTGGATGACAATTATAAACACAAGCAAAATTAGAAAACAGCGAGAGAGGAGAGAGAGAAAAGAACACTAGAGAATTTGTTTACCCAGTTCGGTTCAATACTGACCTACTGGGGGAAAGAGCAGCTCTCCGTTCCACTATAATTTTTGAGTAACTTTACAAAAGATTCCAATGGGTTACAAGAATCAGTTTTCAAACCTAAAATCCCGAATCTCTTCCCGTGACCAAGAAACTCAATTTGTGTTTCTCCAAGGTAAATCAATGGTGATTCAATCCCAACCCTAGTGTTTGTTACCAAGAGAATTCTATACAAACCCTAGTTTTGTTGTTACTTTCCAATCCTTGTTTTTCTACTCTCGCATATTTCATTTGATACAAGATCTGTATTTATAGAGAACTATAACTCGTAAATTTGGAACGGGTATCACGCTGAAGATACGTTTTCTTTTTCTCCTTCAACGCAAAGTATATTTGCATCAAATATTCCTTTTAAAAATATATTTGCATCAAATCTTCCTTCATACGGTACAAAAATATATTTACTGTCCATAAATATATTTCAGCAATAGTCTTCTAGAAGTACAAATATATTTGAAAAATATCTTATATTTTTAGCAACAATCTTCTTAATCCATCCAAACTGCCATCTCTATTCTCCTTCTCACAATGAAATATCAATTCATGTTTTTTGTATGGCTTCCTCTCATCCTTTTCATACAGTCCATTAATTTCACTCCAAGACACTCATTAGAGATTCCAAGGTTATTTCCATTCCCTCAAAATACCTTGGTATCAATAGACACTCAATATACCAAAACTTTTTACTACAAGCAAGTGTTAGATCATTTTAACTATAGACCAGAAAGCTACACCACATTTGATCAAAGGTACGTGATCAATTTCAAACATTGGGGCGGTGCAAAATCAAATGCTTCGATATTTGTGTACTTTGGTGCAGAAGCACCACTAGATGGCTATGTTGATAATATAGGATTCATGAATGAAAACTCAGCCACCTTTAAAGCCCTTCTTGTATACATAGAGGTATTTATTTCTTTTAATATTTTGTCTGTTTGTTCTTGTCCTGGCGTGTTGTGGTTTTGTGTTATTTTTTTTTTTTATAATCAAACAACTTCATTATATAACAGAAGCAATACAAGAGACCATAACATCATTCAAAGGAAGGGGATATCCCAACCAAGTCTTGTTCCCTACTTGCATAGCATAACCTACAAGTCTATGGGCTAAAACATTCAATTCTCTACTAATATAGTTAACAGAAACCTTACTAAAAGCATTCATAAGTGTTTTACAATCTGCCACAATGTGTTCAATACTAGCAATAGAATTAGAGCCCCTAATACATTCCACTACAGCCAAAGCATTTGTCTGCACAATAATTTCTTTAATTCTTTGATCCTTTGCAAGCTGCATACACCATCGGATGCCAAGAGCTTCAGAAGTTTTAGGATCAGCTGTCGTTTGTTCCTTTTTGCAAGCTGAGAATGTTGTTACATCTGTATAGTCCTTGAACACGCAAGCAGACGCGGTATAGCCGTCTGAGAAACAACCTGCATCAACAGAAATCACACGAGCATGAGAAATTTGAACATGAGCATGAGGTGTTGTGGTTTTGTGTTTAATTGTATGATTTGTGAGTGAATTTATGCTTGAGTTTGGTGCTATTTGGTGCTTTAGTATCAAGAAAGATCTACCACAAACTATTTTACTATTAAAAACATACTAATTATTTACTGTTAATGAGCTGCAAGAATCTGAGAAGTGAGAGAGGCTTGGTAAGCAAGTCAGCATACTGATCTAAGGCAGGGATATGTTGAACTATCAAACTTTTGTTGATAACTTTTTCCCAAAGAAAAAAGATACCTAGCTCCATCTGTTTTGTTTATAGAATTGTGTGACAACACTAGCTAGAGTTGTGGGAATGTCTTGAAGATCTTCTTCGAGGAAGAAGATGGCGCAGAAACCTAGTTCTGCTGAGTTTGGTTTGAATCACCTTCGGAAGCCATGGCAAAAAATCGTTCTTAGGCTCATGATACCATAATAGAGTTTGATAAACTCATGATATGGTGATGAAGATCAGAGAGATAGAGAAGAGAAGAGAGGGAAAGTTTGTTATTCAGAATTGCAATCTTCAATACATGAAAAGTTAGTTACAATCTGATAGGGAACTGGGTTATACACTAGTGCACTTGATGCTGACTCAACATCAAGTCAGTTTCAGTTCTTAGGCCTTGTTTGGCAACTACATAATAGCAAGTACACATGTTAATGAGCTGTTATACCGTACAATCAAAACTATGCTATGCTCAATTGTATCTCTAATAATTTTGTCCTAATTTTTATTTTGTATTGGAAATATAACTTTTGAGATAAATAATCATTAATTTAATGCTAAAAATCTGAGTTGTGATAAAATTTGTAACAAATAAAATATTTAAAGGATTAAAAAGTTCGATTTTGACAAAATAGGTTACAATCTAAATATCTGTTATTTTTTTACTATGGATTTTATTTATATCATCAATTTCTCATTGGAATGTTTTATTTAAGTTTAACATTTGCGCTATATTCTTTATAATTTCTCATCAGCATCGATACTATGGGAAATCAGTACCATTTGGATCAAGGGAGGAAGCGTTCAAGAATGCAAGCACTATTGGGTATTTCAGCTCGGCACAGGCGCTTGAAGATTATGTGGAAGTGCTCATACATATTAAGAAAACATTACATGCCGAAAACTCCCCAATAGTTGTGACTGGAGCCTCATATGGTGGAAGTAAGTATCTCATTACATATCAACTAAAGATATATTTTTCCCACTGCTTACATTTACTTCATTCTGTGGGTGAAGTACTACACCCCAAATCCATTAAGTTTAGTATAGTAGGTTGGGTATGTTTTAGTAATAACGTAAATGCACTCTGCCACAAATCAACTCTCAGTGCCAGGTCTCGAACCAAGTTTCTCAAGGTTGAAGAGAGAAACTCTCAACCAATTAGTGACTTCTCGGAAGACAGGCTGCCACAAATCAACCAAACATATATTTTTCCCGCTTGTTAATATTAACTTTAGTCTGTGCGTGAACTACAAGTCAATCCATTTGCATGAAGTCATCCTACATGTTTCTCTAATTATGTGTAATCCTGCCAATGATACCTCAAGCCTCTTCACTATGCTCAAACTGTGAAAACAGAACATAGCTGCATGCCTTTCATTAGTCTTGAAACCTAAATGTAATTTCTTCCCACCTTAATATTTAACCTTTACATATAAAAAATCCATAAGAATATAACATTGATAAACTTATAGGCAAGTGCCATTGAAACAACACCTCTCATAAGACCAGCCCACCAAATGATTACCTAAAACGAGAAAGAATAGAGAACATGCGGTGAAATCTTGACCACTATCAAGAAATCCTTAAAAAGAATACTTATTGACAGAAATTTAGTCATTCATACTTGCTGCCTGAAGCTTATTTTCTCATTTTATGACTTTTTAGTCGAGTTGGATAACAAGGATAAGGGAAAAACAAATGCTGCTCTTTCAACAAGTACTAGAGCTAATAATACTGAACTCACAAAAATAGATTTTCTCGGTTCTAGAGCTAATAAGATGCATGTGAATATTCAACAATATTTCAGTACCATTAAGAAGTCTTAAAGAGTACACTTGACATACCAATCCTCTATTTTGTTGTTATTTTTATAAATTTTGTGGACATTCTTGGATTGCAAAATGTAATGAACACTACAAGAGTAATGTTGAATCCCGATATTCCTGAGTCCATTGAGATTAAGAATCAGGGAGTTTACTGAGTTATCTGATTTTAATACCAGTGCATCATTGTTGTAGTTTTAGTTTTGTTGAGAATTTTAATTTTTGTGAGCTTGGATGTGCTTGGGGTTGAGACCAAAGGCATCTAAAGAAGAAGAGGTTGGCTGAATTGAACGATTTAGGGGGCATGTGACTTATTCTCACAATATATATGTCATATAGATTCCAAAATACAAATACACAGAAAACCTATTAACCACGAATTCAGAATACAACTTATAAAATAAGAAAATAAATTTACTTTTGAATTGCCACTTGTGCGTTTTCAAATTATGATATTTTTTTCTTCATGTAAAACATGTATAAACTTATCATAATAACATTAAATGGAAGTGATTACTGATTACCAAAATTCCGCGCACATCAAATTTTGAATTCATAAAGGTATCAAATAAAATAGGGGGAAATGCTAACCGGTGCCCCTGGGGCATTGGTTAAGGATATGAAAAAGGAAATTATATAGTAATTAATGCATTGAAATTGTGTAATTAATTTATAATAAAGTCAAAAACAGTTTCCTTTTATGGTAATAATTCCCTTTTATGGTATGCTTAACCAGTGTCTCGGGGGCACCGGTTAGCAGGACCCAATAAAATAGGCATAGAATAAAAGCATTTATGTTCAATTCTTTTTGATCAAATGTTATGTTCAAATCATAGTTTTAAAACTCGGCTCGGTCATCGACTCGGCAGGGGTATTGGGTCACTGGGTCAATGGTCGAACCGCATGACTGAACCGGAACCACTCGGATGACTCGGTTAGTTGACTCGGTCTTAGATTAAATTTATATAGTTATTTAACCGGATTAAATCGGATTGAATCGGATTGACTCGGCCACTTTAAAAACTAAAATAATGACAGCTGTAAAATAAAAAAAATCTATCCAACAATAATAAATTTCATAGGCTAATTACTCAATTTCAAAACATAGTCATAACTGAATATACAACTTAGTAGTATAATTCCAACCAAAATAGACGGCGACGGCAGTGTGGGACAGGCAACGGCGACGGCGGCGACGGCGGCGTGGAGAATGGAGGGAGGCGAGAGGCGACGTCGGACCAACTTCTCTTCTCCTTCTCTTGTACGTGAAAACAGAGGATATGGAGGGAATGAGCGCTTTCTTTCTTTCTGACCTTTCTAATTCAATTCAATCAGATTTTTTAATTTTTTTTTATTTAAAAAACCAAAACGACGTCGTTTTGGTAAAGGCTTAAAAAAAAAAAACGAGAACCGGTCAGACCATAAATTCGGCCGAGTCACCGGTTTTGACCGGTTTCGGCCAAGTCAATTGCATGGCCGATCCAAATGTTGGCTCGAACCGGCCTACCCACCGGTTACCGGTCCGACCGGCCGGTCCGAGCTGAGTTTTAAAACTATGGATCAAATATGTTACCTGAATGAACAAACAATACCTACAAGAAGCTATTTATTAAGTTTTCTAAATAAATGACTACAATAATAATTTTGTTTGACTGCAATAAATTAAAATTAGGTTACCTGAATTATTGTATCAATTTTGGCTGTAATAATAGTATTTGTTTGACCTTGACCAAAAAAATAAAAAATTAATTATTTTAGTTCTCATGAAATTAATTAATCTTCGTATGGTTAGACTTTCTTAAACAATAAATAATAATAAAATATCATTAACTACAATTAACTCACATTCTTTTTTTTTTAACAAACTAAAATGAGATATATTAAAAGCAACGATGATTCACCCCGCACAAGGCGTGCAAAAGGTGAATCAACCAAGAATATTTACAAAGTCAAGGTGCCGAAATTATGAAAGCACCACCAAAACAGGCGAAAAGATTACACGTGGACACTCATACAAAGTAGCGGATGTTTCCACCAGTCATGATAACTGTAGCTAAATGACACATGTTTTGATTTTAGCCACAAGAATGAATTTAGCTTAACTTTTTCAATGAAAATAGAAGGATTAGAAGCCGTATTTTGAAAGACACGGTTATTGTTTTCCTTCCATATCACCCAAACGGAAGCAAACCAAATTATCCATAGGAATAAAAGTGAATCTTGGCATTCCTGCCATATTTGTAAACTGAAGGAAATGATGTCGAAGCTCACCAGAAGGAACCGAAGAAATACCCAACCAGTGTCACATGTGGGACCGAAGAGTACTGAAGATTACACATGGACACCCATACAAAGGAGCGGATGTTTCCACCACTCATGATAATTGTGCCAATTGAAGTTCACTTTTTTTCTTCATGCTTTTGTTTCTTTGTGAGAGAAATAGTGAGCTTCGGTACAAAAAGAAAATTTTAAGGTGTGCAAACTGCAATATATATAAAGTTATGGGCAGTGCTACTTGTAGCAAGAGATGTGTCCCGAGAGATTCACGAAAATTTAGTGAACCAATGACACCTCCGAACCGGCCGAAAATCATGATAGGTAAGGGGTTGAAATTTGTGGAACTTTAAAAAACTTAGGTGAAATTGTCGCTAAGGATGTTTTCGTGAAGCATTATCCTAAAGTAATATGTGCAAATTTTGAAATTTCAAGGTGTGCAGGTGCACACCCTCACCTATATATAGGCCAGCCCCTGGAAGAAACTAGGGTTTCTATAAAAGGGTGGAGGCTCAAGAAAGGCCGTAAATAATAACAATTGAAAATCAATACCCAACCAATACTCTATCGTATTACGAGTATCATTTATCAAGTATCCGTGTATTCTACTTCATCACAAATTCAAAGTGAAATATGTGTACTTATTTAAGAATGAAAGACATGATATTAATTAGAGGACGGAACTGAACAAAATTGAAATTCACACAACTCATTTACCAATGTGGTGTGACATTCATAATAAGACAAAGAGTCACTATATAGGAGTTCTGTATATTTTATTGAAGTGCATGGGACTGATTGATCGATGTTGATCATATAACTCTCGGAGACATCAATGCATGTGGAATATATATGTACTCCAAAGCACATGACAATATATACGACCAAGCAAACACCTTTGGTACGAACCCCTCACGCCATGCTATTTATGTTATGATCATTGATCAAGTCCTTGTACCTTGTCCAAACGAAAGTTTGTGTCTGAAAGCATGCAAAACCACTTGTAACAAAAAAAAAAGCATGCAAAACCACTCTACAAAACCATCCAACCCAAACTCCTTGGGTCCTAATCTGAATCAAAGTGGGACCCACATTTGGTTTAATAACTTCCACACCAAGCATAATCAACTTGATATTGATACCTTCAAAATAGCATCACCACAACTTTGATGTTGATCTCACTTATTCAATGTCCAATTAACGGTTCTTCAATCAATGTCATAAAGAAAGTTTGTACCCAAATTAAGTCGTCAATTCACACGCAAATTATTCTCCTGGCTCGTTGGTACTGAAATTGATTATAAGGCTACTAGCTAAATGATTTAGAAATTAGAGAGTATGTATGTACTCAAACATTGAAACAAATTAGAGAGTATGTTGCCCACCATTAATATTCGAATTGTATTATATTTTTTTATTGGGAAATGCTAACCGGTGCCCCCGGGGCACTGGTTAAGGATACTAAAAAGGGAAATTATATAGTAATTATTGCATTGAAAACTGTGTAATTAATCCATAAATAAGTCAACAAAGTTTCCTTTTATGGTAATAAATTCCTTTTTTTGTATGCTTAACCAGTGCCCGGGGGCACCGGTTAGCATGACCCTTTTTTATTTTATTTTGTGGATATTGTACTAGCTTGTATTTTTAATATTATTAAGTATGAACTATTAAATCATCTTATTATTATCATTTATTACTGAATTAATTAAAATTATTAATATACAAGGCAAAATATATGTGAGATGTAATTTAATTGAAAAAATGTAATGCAACTTAAAACAACTCAACTAAAATTACATCAATCTAAGGTAAACTGACATAAAGTGGAATAATGACGGATGCTCAACATAATCTACTCAATTGTAACAATCAGCATCATCACTCCTCCTCCACCTTATTCAAATAAAACATGTCTTCTACATCAACATCGTTATCAAGAAGCTTCATATCTTAACTTATTTTGCTTGATGAGATTGAACTTTTTTTCACAATAGGAAAAAAAAACAAGAAAAAACTATAAATGGTGGAACTAAGTTCCCTGAGTATCAGCTAAATAATATATATAGCTTAATAGAGAGGATGGATAATTTGGGATGATTATGAGTTCATGAAAAAGTGAAGCATTCATTCTAACGAGTCAATCTACACAGGAGTTTCCTTCACGCAATGTATGAACCAACACAATATTTCCATCTCTCAACATAAAAAGAACATATGTTATGAGAGGAGCATAATGATGAGTAGTTAGAACCACAAAGATCAATGTCATTTGAGAATATAACTAGCAAATGATGTCTCTAAAACCAAGATTCCAAGTGATCTGCAATAAATTAAAAATAGCACGAAACTTAACATTAATATTAGTAGTATGATTATATCTGTCCATAAAACCAGTCATTCAACCACCAATTGAGTCATTCAACCACCAATTGAGTTCCTAATAAGACCCTTAAAATCTTTTTTGAAAACTCGGTATCCGATCCAAGGACCGACTAATCCGAGGGGACCAATCTCACCGCCCACTTGCGGGGGCCCGTTTAAAGCCAGAGCAAGCTCTGTATGGACTTAGCCCACCGAAATTGGCATCAGAGGGAATTGAACCTAAAACCTTTGGACGAGCAAACTCCAAGATCCCAATCGAGCTACTAGTGTTCCCGATGAAATTGAACTTTGAAGGAGTATATTTGTTTTGGTAATAACGCAAAAATATTTCACACTATCGATTAAAATTAGATGATGATCGAAATATTTATGTCATCACAAAAAAAAATTATGGTAATTTATGTCATCGCTATTTGATCGCGGAGAATCAATTTAGTCTTCTAACTATCACTTTTTCTCCAATTAATTTCTAAATTATATAAATATAATAAGTAGTCCTTAAAGTATATAAAAATCATTAATTTAATCCCTACTATTAAGATATTATGAAATAAGCTGAGGGATTTTCATACACTTTAAAACTAAATTGATGAATTTCATATATTTTTAGATTGAATTATATCTATTTGATTTAGAGACTAAATTGATAGTAGGTGACAGTTCCAAGATTACATTGATTGTTTATTTTTATAAAAATAAATTAAAATGTGAATGATCTTGTTTCAATCAAATGATAGAGATTGCCTAACTGTGTCAATTGTGTTATTTTGTAGCCCCTCTAATAATATAGGATACATAAGGGATTATGAAAATCCTAATCGCTCATCATCATTGTGTTTTCAACTTATAATCTATGTCTTTGTTGTATTAGCGCATGTCCCTAGATCAAATACCACCTAAGATTTATATTCACAATGTCTAGCAAAACAAGGCCTACTCTGCCTCCAATTATAGACCCGTCCTACAAAATATTGCTCCACAACGGTTAGTATGGACTTATATTCTCATGCGAGTTTGAGAATGTTAAACCTAGTCATACAAGAGGAATTTTCAATCTCTCGGTGAACGGCTCAAGTAAATTATACATAACGATTCTGATTAGATAGACGAAATGAATCTAGAAATTCTAACTTAGGATTAGTTCAAGATCAAATGATCTGAAAGGCATTATGGCTGATACATATAAGATAAATATAATCCAAATAGTATTGGTAAAGGAAATTGTCATTCACTTGTAGAAAAATTCAATAAATAATAGAGGTTCATCTTTGAACCCTAATTTAAGGTAAATAGCTATTCGTGGTAACTAAATACATAATCAATTGAAAAAGAAATAGTAACATACACTAGAACAAATGAAAGAGGGTTGAAAAATACCTCTCTTTGATGCTCTGGTTGCACTTCTTTGTCTCAAAAATGTCAAGTTTCTGAATGAATTTAAATCCTTGACAAGTGACACCTAAGTGTATCTCATTATTCATGGTGGAAACCACACAACTTAATAATCCACATTGTTGTGAATCCTCACTATAGGTGGATTATTCTTTGTTGCCACCCTCGTGGACTCCTGAGTGTTCATTCGAATCAGTGGTCTACGTGAAATAGCACAGTGCTACGACGACCCTCACTCCTATTTGTGGAATTGTAGAATTTTTTAGCAATGTATTTCTTATTATAAAATATCGAATTAAGAACAATTAGTTTGACGTTAGTTATTATGTAAACAACTATCTTAAAATGAAGCATAACTAGTGTGTTAACCCGTGCAATGCACGGGTGATAGACCGTTATTTTTTGATCTTAAATTGTTTTATTTGTTTTATTTATCAATGAAAACTATTTATCCCGTGGATTTTTAAATATGTCAGTATCTTTTTTGCTGTAATGATGACAAATATGTGTCACATATTTTTTATATTTATTAGTGATAAATATATGTCTCGTGTCTTTATGCATAAAAGGAAAATATATTTATGAGTTTTAGATCATCGCTGGTGAAACGTCGACCCGACTGTTCTCTCACAGTCTTGGTGTGAGTTGATTCTGTTGTGGTCATTGGTTT
>Ga0228711_1009189_pt1 | contig 13535 bp, 8 predicted proteins | sample MedpolnodulmetaG_2_FD_177996 | JGI IMG/M metagenome (GOLD analysis project Ga0228711, IMG submission 177996) | Root nodule microbial communities from Medicago polymorpha collected in Santa Monica, California, United States - brown nodules | ecosystem: Host-associated > Plants > Roots > Nodule...
TACTACTATATACCTAAAGGGGTATAAAGAGCCTAGAGACTATAGAAGCAAAAAAGAAGAAGAGAAAGAGAGGGAGAGAGTGAGGAGGGGGAGAAAGTGATATGGTGTGAGGAATTAGGGAAGTATGAAGGGGTATTTATAGGTGAGAATGGTAGTATAGGTTATAAACACTATTAATGTGGTAAAAAAAACGTGTATAATGGGTTAAAAACGTGTAAATTGAATGTTGAAAACCTGACTAAAGTAAGAAAAACGTTTGTCTTTCAGCTCTAACCACCGACCAACGTGCGTGAGTTAACTCGCGCACAGACCAGTGGTGCGTGACTTAAGTCACGCAGGGGTATATTTGGCAATCATGCTGGGCGCGAGCAAAAAGTGCTGGGGGAAGAGCAGAAATCTTCAAATTATGTTGGCCCGTCATTTACTTCTCATCCAAGCCCAATCAAAAATGTTTTCGTTTCAAACTTTTTATTTAGGAAAGAAATTTGCTGCATGCACGCCCTTTGTACTTCCTACACCTTTTGTTTTAATTTTTTATAATGGGGCATTGTGATTGGGGTCCAATTTCTATTTGGAAAAAACATTAATTATTAGAAAAATTTCACGTTACAATTAATTTTAGTAGTTTTATGATTTTTATCTTTTGAATTCATGGACATAAATTGGAATGATTTTCATCCCTGTGCAACTTTACTTTCTCTCTTTAAAAAGCTCTCTTGTGTACCTTGAGTGGCCACTTTTACTTATACTTTGTGGTGGTGGGGGACTCGTTAAGGGGTACAAAGTGGTTTAAGCTAAAGGTCATAGATTCAAAATTAGACGAATGAGAGAATATTAATCTAATAATTAATTACTAACATTTATCAATAAAAATATATCATACTTTAAGAGAAGACAACAAATATGTTGATTAATTGACTAAATTGGATGCCACTGTATACTAATGTTTACTTCTTAAAAATGTGGATTCCTCGTCTTCTCAATTTTTTTAATATACTATATAAATAGAGAGAGAAACAATTGTACAAGATACACCACAAGGTCATCGTAATATACCCCAAAAACAGAAGAAAAAAAACCCCGGAAAACAACAAAGCCCAAAAAACGAGCTAAGAGAAAACTGGAAAAGTAGCACCACAAAAGAAAATACACGCCTAGGGAGACATAAGGTCGTTCCGAGACGTCCAGATGGTCCATAGGCTCGTCTTCTCAATTTTTTTAATATATATAAATAAAGAGAGAAACAATTGTACAAGATACACCACAAGGTCATCGTAAGATACCCCAAAAACAGAAAGAAAAAAAAAACCCGGAAAACAACAAAGCCCAAAAAATGAGCTAAGAGAAAACTGGAAAAGCAACACCACAAAAGAAAATACAGGCCTAGAGAGACTTAAGGTCGTTCCGAGACGTCTAGATGGTCCAGAGGCCCGTCTTCTCAATTAAGTATTATTTTGTTTGCGGACATTTATGACGTGTTTAGGTAGAGAATTTCTTATTTTGCTTTTCATGTCCTTTAATTTTCCACTTAATAAACAAAAATGGGGCTAAGAAACTCTATTATTTTACATTTTAATCAATTAGATCTAATATTAAGAACATATAAAGTATTTTTTTCCTAGCTAGTATTTTTTTCACAACTGGAAAAACCATAATATAAAGAAAAGCTAGGACGAAAAGTTCTTATGTGGTTCTCTTGACAAATAAATGTTGGTTCTTGCATGAATGAGGTCGCAAAAGAAGGCCAGGTTCATACAACCAAACTTTGTAAAAAGTCAGAAAGAAAAAGAAATTTGCAACGTGTGGAATCGAATATAGAAAGTGCAATAATTCTTTAAACAATTGGCTTAACTGACGATGCTTTTCATTTTGATTTTATGTGCATCTTTGGAATATTGGTGAGGTTGGTGGCACCATACCATATGTGGTCACCCTGAAGCTACGCTTTTGAGTTTTGAAGAATCACATTGAGATTTATGTTGTAACACAAGTATGTGGTGGTTAATGCAGCCAGATCCAAACACATGGTAACCTTATTTTAAATTAAAATACGATTTGAAATCATATACTTGAATATCTACCGTTCAAAAAATATACGACGAGAAACTTCATCATTAGGCTTTGATAAAAAAAAAATTATCTGATCAATCCATCTATTTGTCAAACTTTCATGCTTACAGCATTTGACAAGTTCATATAAAATTAGAAATTAACAATTTCAATTCTTGAGTTAAAAAATCACCGGATTTATACAATTTCATATAAATTAAAGATTGATTGATTGGTATTCCAACTACCCTATTTTAATCCAGTAAAAGAAAATAAACTATCCTATTTTAATGAGTAACAAGTTATTTAAAGATTGATTGAACAAATTTTGTTGATTTTACATAGATTACGAGGCTTTCATCCATGGGATGAATGGATCAATGAAGTTGGTTTAATGGAAGATACTAGTCCCTAAAAGAATTGTAAACAAATTTTCAAATCCAACAAGAAGAAATGTCTAACTTTAATGTCCGACTGTACCTAATATAAATTGATTTATGTGGAGAGAACATATAGAAAACCCAAAAATTAAATTAAATTGGAGGAATGAAAATAGGAAAAAAATTCTTTAAGCACCTTAATCAATTTTTTTTATTTCATGAGTTTTTTTTAAAATTTTTATTTGATGAGTGAAGCCGATATAATCACTTGGCGTTGCAAAAATTAATCTTTCGATATGTATGACATCATGTCAAAATTCTCTATTGAGATGGAACAAGATTCAAGCTCAAGACTTTTAATTATGTGGAAATGATGCATCATCTTATCAAAATGCTCTAACAAATGTTTGTAAACTGTATCGTAGTAATACATTAAATACAAGTATACAACAATTTATGATATTAAGACTTGACAAAGAAATTACAATGACCAATTCCAAAATTTGATGATTTTACTGGAGACAAACATTTAACCCCTTTCTCAACTATACAAATTCTTGAAATTGTTGTCAAAATTTTAATATGCTATTGTCATTCAAAGCTCAAACTGAAGCCAAACACAAAATGGAAGAACAAAGTTGACATTTACCCATCTTTTATGATAACCTCTTATGGAAATGAGACCATCCTTGATAAAATGATACAAAAACAATACATGTAGGCACCTATGTTAGCTTTCTATGGACAATATATATGTCAAAGAAAAATCCAGGGGACTAGTTAATGATTATTGTGTGTGTGCACCTTTTATGTTTCTTTTATTTTCTTTAATCTAATTTCCCCACTTTAGGATAAGGATCTCTAAAGTATAATATATAATCCCCTTTCTACTAACTTTTGTTAGTGATATCATATCATATAATATCTCTCATCTTTAGTATCTTTCATCCTTTTGACTTTGCTATCATCTACTAAGCTGAAATGAAAACCACTATGACACTGTCCATTTCATCATTCTCACATTCCAATCTTCTCTCCTAACTGAATTTTTCATGGGTTCACATCTAGCTTTGGAGCACAGTTTGCAACAGCTGCTGCAACAGTGAGGAAAATGTTGTCCTGACCAATTATGTTAGCAAAATTTGATGTGTAAAGTTTGTCTGTCACTGCTGAACCAGGATTTGCCAGAACAAGCTGCTCAAACAAACAAGTAACACACTCTTGGTAAGAATTAACTTGTCATATCCTATAGTATCACAATTTATATCATATAGTATATAAATGAACCAAGCTTTTTCATATGCATAAATGATAAATCCTAGCAGAAATATGATTTTTGTTACCTGAACACCTCTTTTTTCAAGACTTCTATGTAACTCTTCAAAGGCATGAATGCCACTCGTATCGATGTCAGTAACCGCTGCAACATATAATCACAATTGGTTAGTCTAAAACAAATTACTCAAGAAATATGAGGCTAAACAAATTAAGGACAAAAATAAGTATATATACTAACGTGACATTTCAACTATCAAAAATTGAATTCTTGTATGGTAGTCTCCTTTCACTGCTTCTTCATCTGTTAGCCATCTTAATATTCTGCAAAAGAATGCAATCTTAAGCCTCGAGAAAAAGTTCAAATTGGACTGTTTCAAATGTACAAACAAAGGAGGAAGATATTCTTTACCTTTCTTTAACATAGTTGGAGTTGGAAAAATATATAGCAGAATCAACTCTTACAATCATTACACCTGGAACCTTACTAGCTTCAGTGTATTGTTGGATGTTTCTATAGACAGAGGTCCCAGGAATCTTCCCCAAAATAGCAGTTCTTGGCCTTGTCACTTGTAATAGGATCTTTGCAAAAGATATTGAAACCTGTCACAAAAATAAGGTCTCATTAAACCTTCTGGTAACTCTCACGTGTGATTTTTAGTTTTAAAATTATTTCATATTTTCATTTATCTAAAATGTATTCCGCATTTAAATTGCTGTGATATTATTTGTTTACTTAGCAAAGTCATAAATTATAATAAAGTACATAGACTCCGGTTATGCTATGCGAGAATCTAATAATTTTACTTAGCTTGTGTTTCAAGTCAATGTGTTCTTGTCCTACTTAGTCCTAGTCTTTAAATTTAAGGTTGGCTTGAAGAGTATTATGTCTTATGTACACCCCTATTAGGAATTACTTAAACAATTTAGAGCATAGGATAACTAAGATTTGGTACTTACAGCAATTAGAAGTCCCATCTCAACCGAGATGAAAACAACCCCAAAAAATGCTCCCATGCAAGCAACAAAATCGAATTTATCAGTCTTCCATATCAAAATTGCTGCCTGATAGTCCACAAGACTGATGACAGCAGAAATGATGATGGCGGCGAGAATGGCATTTGGAGTGTACTTAAAAAGAGGAGTGATGAATTGTAGTGTTAAAAAAACAACTATTGACATCACAATATTAGAGACTGCAGTTTGGCAGCCAGCCATGTAGTTTACCGCCGACCGAGAGAAAGAACCTGAAAGGAAAAAAGTCGATCAGATGCTAAAATAGTCTAAACAAACATACTCTCAACTTCTGTTCATGTTGCATAAATCATCAATTTAGTCTATAAAATTGTAGATGTATGACAATGTCAATTAATCTCTGAAATCACCTAAATTTAAAATTGTTGTCTGAAATTGAAAATTCTCGATTAAATATTGTCTTTGATCTTACCAGTTGCCACATAACAAGAAGTCATCGAACCAACCACATTCATTGTTCCTAATGCTACCATTTCTCTGTTTCCATCTAATTGATAATCCTTCATAGATGCAAATGTTCTTCCAATAGCTATGGCTTCCTAAAAACCAAAATGCAATGGTTTAATTAGAAAAATGTTGAAGTAAATGGAAAAATACTCATAAAGAGAAGTACTAGTATTCGTTTTACTTACCGTCAGTGCAATCATGCCTGCCATGACACCAATTTTAAAACCTTTCCCAAGGTAGTCGCCGCTAAAATAAATTTTATGAACAGATGAAGGATTGATCCCTTTCTCTATGTGATTTACCTTCACATATCAATAGTAAAAAACTTTAGTTCTGCTGTAATGAAGACTATATGTGACTACAGTCACATTCTCAGGTATTAATCAGAATGTGAATGGAAATAGTACATATACTTACAATTTCTACTCCTTGCTTATCTGCGCGTGTTATGAATACAAAAAAAGTGGACAACACAACTGATATCAATGGGGCAATTGCTGGCACCCAGAAGAATTTCTTGTTCTTCTTTCCCTAATCAACACAACATGAAATAATTAGAAAAAACTTTTATAGTCCTAAATATTGAAGATATTATAGTAAGATGAAATAGGGAGTTTAATGTCATACGATAAATTTGGCGACCAGAAGGAAACTCAAAAAGCTAGCTCCGATTAATATAGTTTGCCAGTTCCACTGCAAAATGTTAAAATATTATATCATCAATTTGCACTTACAAACATACACACTGGTAAGAAATTTCAATATTAGGCAGGGACTTCTTCAGATTAGTTTACACTGTCTCATTTTCTTATTTAGTTTTTTTTTTGAACAAGATTTTCTTATTTAGTTAATAACTAGCTTGTTCATATTGATTGAGAGAGAGAACATACTCCATGTTTGGCCGATGAGAATACTGCCTTCAACACGGAGATAATATCAGTTTTCGTTGTGAACATTTTAGTTTTAATGCCAAGGAAACCCTTTAGCTGTTGAAGGGCAATTGTGATGGCAGCACCCCCCATAAAACCAACAATAGCAGCATGGGATAGGAAGTCAATCAAGAATCCTAATCTGTTTTTTTGACAGAAAAACAAAAGAACCGATTCAGTTATAAGATCGTCATGGTATATTAAGTAGTGTAACATTAGTAGCAGCTGGTAGTACGTGTATATCCGGTGTCTGTGTAAGTGCTTCATATGATATACCTGAAAATCCCAAGAGTTGCTTGTGTAATCCCAGCAAAAAAAGTGGCTGTAAAAGCTAGACGTCGATATTCTTCTGCATGCGTAACAGGATCAATCTCATTACTGAGCAATGTCCCCAACAAGAGAGAAACCACTGCCACTGGTCCTATTGCTATATCGCGAGAACTACCCATGAAAGCATAAATAAGTGGTGGAACAAAGCTTGAATCTGTAAAAGGCCATAGCCAAATATAACAAAATTTCAGTTCAACATCCAAAAAAACTTATAAAAAAAGTAAAAAAACTTGGAATTGAAGAAAAGAGTCTTACATAGTCCATATTGTGGTGCCAAATGTGCAAGCTTAGAGTATCCAATATCCTATTTTTCAAACCAAGTATAAGAACATCAAATATGTAACAAATAATAATATGAATTGTAATTGTGTATTAGCATCATAAGTTGAAATTACCTGAGGTATGCAAAGACTTGCAATAGTGAGACCAGCTATTATATCTCCCCTAAATTTTTTAAGATTGTAACTTCTCCCCCAGTTAAGTATAGGGAATATGAACTCAATACCAAGTATCAACTTTTTTGATGTACTTTGGTCTTTGAAAGATCTTAGAGGATCATCAGCAAAGAATGTCTCTTTTACAGTGTATTGGAATTCCTTGAATAAGTTCTGTTTTGGAGGAATTGCAACTTTGTAAGTGTATGGCTGTTGATCATGTGAAGCTGACAAACTTCTCTCATCCATCTTGTTTTTGTCTGTATCTTTATCAGTTGGAGAATCCATTGGAGACATCAACAGTGACCTTCAGTCTGTTATTATATAGGGAAAAGTCATAACCAGTGATGCCAATAAAGTCTAACTGTAACATTAAATTACAATATATAATATGGTTCATAAATATTGCATGCGAAGTCTACCATGTTGCTTACACCTCAACTAGATAGTTCATAAATGAGACATAATATAAAAGTTTGAGATGTAGATTGATGATAAATATAGGCGAATTCTACGGTGGACGGTGGACTGATATAAAAATTACTTGAAATTTGACGTTTCTCAGAAGTAGAAACTCATGGTCCTCCTCGTTCATATAGTTGAGACAGTGACTTAATCGGTGTCAGTTGGATAAAAACAATGTTAGGATACGATGTGAATTTTGAGACATCAATGTTCATTTTTACTTGTTTTTGTTTAACCGACACTGGTCAAATATTCGACTCATCCGTGAGTTTCTACTTCCAAAAGACGATGTTTTGAACGATCTTCAAATATCTAAGTACGCTGGAACACTTATAATTTGCCAAAAATAGATCCTACATAGAGATTTTTTTTTAAAAGTCCAGCTAACCTGAACAGAAGATTTGAATGATCACTGGTTCAATCAATAATGCCTTATTGAGCAGGAAAGAAGTTGTGAAGCTGTGGATTATATAACTTCAATGACTTTATCTTTGAGTCAATGATTTCAAGCTGAAAACGAAAACTTAACCAATTAATGTGTGAAACGGATCCTATACTTTTCAAACTCATGCATTTCAATTTCAATACATAATTTTCAATCACTACCAAACAATAACCATAGATGGAATTTTCTGAAGTCATATGGTCCTATAGCAATTTAGTAACTGCAGTAAAACAAGAAAACTAGCAGACAATAAATACATGACAATCAGGCATCAGCAATGTGTTGCTTTGACTTTGAAAACCACCACAAAGTCATGAAGTTTGAAAAAGAGACAGCAAAGTTAAATCCAGGTCAACCACAATCATTCATTGGAAATACTAATTTTTATTTGAGGAATTTGAAATCAATATGTAAGTTTCTTTTGTCAAATCTAGGGACTAATAATTTGATGAAGAAAAGGAAAATCTATCAGGAAGTCAATTATGTCTAATATTGTGTACAATAAAGAAAATATCAATGATCATGTTCATATTATGGAAAAATTTATTGTGATTTTTTCTCTCCAATGAATTGTGTTAATATATGGTCTAGGTGCGTGCCCCTTCTGTCCTATGAAGTCCAGACACTAACATAGACACCGGACACGACACTGACACGTCAAAAATGACATAATTTAATTTTGTCAAAAGAAATTACATAATGTAATATAATCATACGTGTATTTACACTGGATACGTCTTCAATCAAAAGTGTCTTGTGTTACAAAGCTCTTTGCAAAAAGGTTGAGTGTCACGCTAAAGCTCCACTTTGTTAAGAAAGCATATGTACAAAATTATCAGTTGTAATGTACCTTTCTAAAACAAAAATGAATTTAAAAGAACATACCATTCTTAGAAAGAAAGAAAAAAACAATTAGAAAGGAATCAAATCCCTAAACCTCAATAAAGCTCAGACCAAAAAGTCACTACAAATAAAGAAAACATATTTGACTGGCCAACAGGAACTAGCGGTTTACATTTCAGGATTCCATTAGTATAATTCGTGGTGTATAAGAATACATATTTTCAAAACATGTGACATAGTTAATTTTTGTATACACTCAATATAATAGTATGTAATGAAGTCCACAATTTCACAAAGCTATCTAATACTATATCTTATAATATTAATAGAGCATCTCCAGTAGTGACAAAAACGTTTTTTCATTTTTTGTAATATTGAAGGAGCATAACATGAAAGTCACTCTAGAGAACAATTCATTGGCAAGAACATCTTCTTAGCAATGGTGGGGTCCACTTAAAGCATGTTAAGAAGAACATAAATTGAGTTTTTTTACATTGGAATAAGAAATTATAAATACTTTTATCCTATGTAGAACTGTTAAGCCACAAAAAAGAACTAGGAACATAACACATGAAGCCACAGCATTCAAATATTGGAAATGCTACGAGTTCTCATTGACATATATAGTCACAACAAAATTTACTCCTAAGTTCTAATGTGGATGCACATGAAGAATATAACACATTCTTCAATTAGAAAACAAAATCTGAACTTTTGTTACAAGCCACTAATTAACGTGTATTCAAGATCATAACTTAAGGGAATAAAGTCAAAAATTAACTCACCTATCAAACCTTAGCTTCTCATGCAAGCCATTGATAGTGGAAGATTTCAATGTCAATAAAATAATATAACGCCAAAAGTATTATTCACGAATGCACTTTAAAAACTCACCTGTCAGAATTTGTGTAAAAGGACAAATTAAAACTTAAGCTAAAAAAATAATGAACAACATCATACACAGAAATAAAAGTGAAGAAAAAAGTTATTAAACAATTATTTTACAGCTATGCTTACCACTTTCTGAAATTGATGCTTCTCATGTGTAAGATTCGACTTTATAACTTTGAATGTGACTCACATAAATATAGAAGAAACAATATGAGAAAACAAGCCCTAACCAATTATATATTGTCTAGGTTCGATGAATCCTTAACCGCAGTAGCGATACTGGTTTTTTGTTCTTCTTGTGCGGTGTGTATAATGAATTACGATGGCATTGGATGAATCAGGACGTGATTAGAGGTTTGTTAAACATCGTAAACCTCGGAGGTGGAAAAGCCTTGTTTAGTTGCCTAGGATGTTTATTTAAACATCCACAATAACAACAACCAACACCGAAAACTAGATGATCCCAATGTGAAAATTAAAAATATTAAAAAATAAAATAAAAAAATTGAGTTTTTTTTTCCGGTTACATGGGAGAAGGAAAAAAAAAACAAACTATGTCCCAATAAAGGACATTCCTATGGCATCAAGTAATAAGGCTAAGGATAGACATGGTAAATGGTAATGGTTTATGCACCGTCACAAGAGACTCTGAATGATTATCGCCTAATTTTGCAGGTATATCCGCGCAATAGTTTCCTTTTCTAAAAATATGATGAATGAAAATATCTACTCCTTAACCAAATACATCCGAATGAGTTAGCTTTCTAACAAAAAAAAAAAAAATTTGAATGAGCTCCAAAAGATTCGCATAGTGATGAAGTCTTGATACTTCTTTTGACACTAAATGCACTACATGAAGAGAGTCAGAAAAACAAATCAATTTCTTATAACTGCCTTCGCAGCAAAGCTTAATCCCGATCATAAGGGCATGCATTTCTACAAGCAAAATATTGGACAACCCCACACTACCATACTAGGCAAATTGAAAATTTCCCTCAAAATTCCTAACTAATCCACCATATTCTGCTTTACTTGGGTTAGTTAAAACGTTGTCATCCACATTAAAAACCATAGTATCATTACCGCCATGTTGCGAGTATACTTCATAAGTGGGCCTAACTTGAGGATTTCATTCATTCTAGATTACCGCTCTTTACCCAGCACAAAACACTCGCGTCCAGTTGAAATTACAACTTTACCCCTGCGTTACTTAAGTAGCACAACATGCGTGAGTTAAGTCACACACTTTGATTTTTTCTCAGTTTTGCATCGTATCTTCATTTTTCAGTTTTCTTCATCTCCTACGATTGGCTTTTCTACATCATGAATATTGTGCTTTTCTACATCAAGGCTCAAATCCAAAATTAAGCACAATGAAATCATACAAAAATTTTCATGATTGGCTTCTTCATGATTTTTGTTTGTGGCTATGCGACTGACTCTCTTCTCACATGTGGCTTCTTCATGATTTTTGTGTGTAGCTTTTCTCACGGTAACCACACAATAAAGCACAATATTCATGGATTAACAATCTAATATGTATTAAATTCAATATATTTCGATTTCATTATGTTAGTTTGAAGAAAAGTTGCAAATCGTAACTCATATGGCTAACAAGATGGAGCGTGAGTTAACTCACGCAGGGATATTTTGGGAAGTTCAGTTGGGCGCGAATGTTTTGTGCTGGGTAAAGAGCAGTAATCTTCATTCTACTAGCAACATCACAAACAAATTTGACATTAAATTTTGACTATAAATTAGATAACTAAAACAGTTTAAATATATTCCGTCAAAAAAAAGTTTAAATATATATGGTTAGTTATGTTAGTAAGTATGCCCTTAAAAAAATTACTTCATCTAATCACATTTATAAAAAAAAAAAAAAAAAAAGAAGGTTTAAAATTGTTTTTTCTTATAAATTTGATTGGAAGAAGTATTTTAGTAACTATGAATACCTATAATGGAATGCAAAAACATCATTAATAGTTCCTTAAACACAATTAATCATAGTTTTTTTATTCAAAATTTTTTAATCACAGTTATTTTTTGTTTTTTGGGAATAGTTTTTAATGTTATTAACCGTGATTTTTGTGCCTCCAAATATGTTAATTAAACATTCAAAATATTAAAAATCATATTTAATGACGTTATAAATCATAATTAATTTTATTTGATAATTTATTTTAAATGTATTAATTATATGATTTAATTTATAGTCGAGTTTGATGTCATATTTTTGTGTTGATCAATCGTAATTAAAAGATGATAGAAAAATAGCTTTGATTAAAATTATTTTTAAGTTATTTATATAATATTTTGATTTATTGATAATGTGAATATTTAAAGTTGATCGTAAATCAAAATTTACCCCTAAAATAAATAAATCAAAATTTAATTTACAAAATAAATAAATAAATAAATAAATAAAGGTAAAAAGAAACAATGATCAAAGCGCTAACGTCAACAATACATGATGCTTTTACAAGGAGACATGTTTGGAGACTCTATTTTTTTATGGTGACTGGAGTTTGAACCAGGTTAGGAGACTCTATTAACAAAGTTCTTTATCATTTTTAAAAGCGAACAACTTAGTACTTTAAAGTTTAATTAGATATTTAATTATTATTAAATTACTCAATGATATATCATAATTTTACATTAATTTAGTTAACATTAAATTAAATTTTGAAAAAAAATCTATTTAAGGTATTTCGGTATCCAACAAAACTTCAAAGTACTTATATAATTTTGGCTAAATTTCCCTATAAAAAATAATTTAGGGTAAACTACAACATATATCTTTTTAAGTTATTTAACTGTAACAAATTAGTCTTTTAATTTTTTTTATACAACTTATGTCATTTAAGTTAATTAACTGAATAAACATATCCTTTAAGCTTTTTCCACACCATTAGGTCTTTAAGAGATTAGGGGCCTAAATGTTACAATTAAATAACTTAAATGACCTAAGTGATACAAAAAATACTTAAAAAATAAACTTGTTACAATTAATTAACTTAAAGGACCTAAATAGTACAATAAAAACATAAATGATCAATTTGTTATAATTAAATAACCTAAATGACATCTAGTGTAATTTAGCCTATAATTTACCTTATTAAAATGATTATTATAATGTTAATAATAGTTTGTAAAAAAAATGTTAAAGCATCTCCAATGAGGGGTCTTATATGACTCAAGGTCTCACTTAAGACCTTAATCTTAAGCGGAACCCACACTCTTTTAATATTAAAAATTTAAAATGTAATAATATAAAATTATTGATAGTTGATTAATGAATCTTATTTAAAAAATTTGTGTGAAATGCTCAAGTAGAATGATTGAATGTTTATTAGGTACTACTATTAAAGATTGATAAATGAGTGAGGTGTATGAGACTCATTTAAATACCCAAAAATGGATCTCTCCATTATAAATCATCTTGTAAACGAAAGAAAGATATTTAAAAAAAAAAGAAAAAAAGAAAGAACGATATTTACGGGCAGACCATTATTGTTTGTAACGCAGGCAGTGACACCACCAATGAAAGTTGAAAAGTCAGAAAGGAGAGCTATGCTGCTATTCTCTTGTTTAAGTCGTTAGGTCAATGCAATGTTTGCGTTGATCTTTTTGTGTTGGTTTTCAAGGGTATCCCCACATGTGTAAGACAATCAATACAATGCACTTTTTTAATGTTGAATCAAATCGTCATTGCGTCCATATTCATTTTCACCACGTATGGATGCCACATTTTCCCCTCTCAAATTCAATACCTTCAATTTCGTCTCGTTGTTCAATAATGTTGGCAAACAAATTTTTTAGGAGGGTGTATTGGATTAAGATTTTAAAGGATAATTTTTGTTTGAAAGAGTCCTGAGGATTTTAAAAAGACTTTGCAGGATTTTGATGACTTTGAAGATTTTAAAAGACTATTAAGGATTTCAATGGATTTAATTTATAAGATTTTAAAGGATTTGAAATGATTTTATGGATTTCAAGAGATTTCAACAGA
>Ga0228711_1009192_pt1 | contig 13528 bp, 12 predicted proteins | sample MedpolnodulmetaG_2_FD_177996 | JGI IMG/M metagenome (GOLD analysis project Ga0228711, IMG submission 177996) | Root nodule microbial communities from Medicago polymorpha collected in Santa Monica, California, United States - brown nodules | ecosystem: Host-associated > Plants > Roots > Nodule...
AAAAAAAAAAAAAAAATCTATTTCACCACCAAAAAAGAGTGGCAATTCATTTTATAATTTTTTTTTTGACAAAAATTCATTTTATAATATTCTCCTTCACATAGTAGATATAAGAAATTTATTGAATTTAATTACTTTGGTTTCTGATAGTTTTTCAATGAGGAAATTTCACTCACCTCCCCTAAGGTTTATTAAAATGGCACTAACACCCCCCCTCTAGTTTTAAAATGAACATTAACCTCCCTTAAGTTTTTAACAAATAGACAAACACCTCCCTTCTTGGTTAACACTATTAAATTATCCGTTAACTTTTTTTTTATATATAAAATAACCATAATATTTCTTCAAATTCAGGTGACAGTCAAATTTGAGCAAATAATACTAGCTTAAAGGTAAGATAGCGTGTCAAATAGGTACACTAATCAAAGCAAACGAAACAGTGATTTTTATTTTTTTTGGATAAGCAAACGAAACAGTGATAAGCACACATTATTTCTTCAAACTAATTTTTATACAAACGATAAACACACATGATTTAAAGCAAATGAAACAGTGATTGTCAAGTAGGTACACTAATCAAATTATTCTTTAAACGAATGCTCTCCATCAATTTTGCTTTAAACGGATGCAAAAGGTATGAGAACTATGGAAAGCACAAACGAAACAGTGATGCGAAAACGAACTACGGCGTAAAAATTATAATGGTGAACAAAAACAACACACCAGAACCCAGAAATGTTTCAAAAAAAAAGAAGAAGAAAGAGACCAGAAGAATGATGCTGCAATTACCTTTGAGAGCGACGACGACAGCGATAGAGAGAATGCACTGAAAAAGTGATCAATAGTGAGTGATGAAGGAGGATGATCAGAGATACAAGTGAGGGTGAGATGAACAACTGTGGAGAGAATGAGGATGATTAGTAGTAGAATCCCATAATTTTTGGCGGTTTTGAGAGAGAGGAAACGCAAAGGTCGCATGACCTAATTATGCTGATTTCTAAATTCTAACGGAGAGTTAACAAAATGTAACGGAGGGGAGGTATATGATAGTTTTGAAAATAGAGGGGAGGTTTGTTGTATTTAGCCATAACTTGGGGGAGGTTGTTATAATTTGCCCTTTTTCAATTGGTGAAGTTAGATTTTCTAGTCTACACTACGAGTTTGTCTGTTTTGTCGTGTCTAGTACGAATGGCAATTAAACCCATACCTGATGGGCACCTGCAAAAAATGTCCGCTATGGGTAGGGTAAAACCCCGCTTTAATGGGTTTGGGCTTGGGTATGGGTAATTACTCGTAAATAATTTATTTATTTTTGGTGTATAATTAATTAATTTATTTAACTATTTAAGCCTAAACTTAAACCTAAAACAACTTAATACAATAATCCTACCCCTCTTGCTGTGTTGAATCTCTGTCGTTGCCTGCCTTTCATTGCATTTTGGCTAAATACAACAATTCGTACTATTTTATGATTTGATTTCAAAAAATTTGGATCATAGTTTTATTTCAACTGTGATGTTTTTTATTGTCTTGTCATAGTTAAAGTGCAGGTAATGGGTGCGTAGGTGCCCATAGGGTATGGGGAAGGCACTAAAGTTGTTGCCCATGAGGGTATGAGCACGGGTATTTTTTACAAACGTGGGTATGTGGATGGATGCTATAGTACCCTGAACAAAATTTGTCTAGTGGGCGTGCGATAAGTGAAGAATAAGCATACAAAATAATTCTCACAAAAAAAGAGTATATGAAAAAAAAATTGAGTTGAAGATGTCAAATTGGTAAAAATAAAAGTTCATTAAAATTTCCAATATAATAAAACATAATATTGGGTTTGTCTTGGGAGGCCTCAAGTAATCATAGAGATATACATTTTAATGGAATGAAATGAAAAATCCAAAAGAAATGGATTTTTCTGATCTCGTCAAAACACTTTTGGAGTTTGTTCGAGCTAAAACATTTCACAATCAACTTGTTTTATCACCCAAAGAGGAGGAGGCAACGACGAAGGGTTTCAACGAGTCATTATCAAGTCGGATTGGAAAGGGGCTGTAGATAATATCAAAGGACCCCTTTTGGATGTCAATGAATTTGGATATTTCCTTCAATTTTGTAAAGCATTTTACGATTGTTAATCAAAGCTATAAGATTATTTTATTAGAAGACAACTAAACCTTGTTGTTTACACTCTTGCTATCAAGGTCCTCTACTAAGATTGTTCCGTTGGAAAAGAAAGAAGGTTATTCCTTAAAAAAGACCATAGCCACGTAGTTATTGGACCACCTAGGCTTTGCAATGACTACCCTACTTTTACAATGCTAACAAACTTAGTAGTGAATTTTGGCATTGCCGCTATTAGAATAATTATCATTAAGAAACTTGGATTTCAAGGATCTTGCACCTCAAGAAACAGTTATTAGTTAATTAGTGATAATTATTGTAATAGCCACATAAAATACATCATGTAAGTTAGATAATTGCTCAATAGGCTCTTCAAAATTGCTCACATCTCTAAAAAAAGTAGACAAGTTGAGCAATTTGAGGGGCTTAATGAGCAACCTTGTGCAAGTTATGGTCTTATTCTATTTACTTTTTTATTAGTGGTATATCTGATGTATGCTATTTATGAGTTCAAAACCCGTTGAGCTTGAGCTGGAAAATAACTCTCAGATGTCACATCAGTGCTTTGATCTAAAAAGTAATTAGATAAAGTGTGGATATTCCGACTACATAAATTTTCAAAAAGGTACTCCAAAAGCCATGTCCAAAACATAACATGCATCCAAGAAACAAATAAATTATTTCCGCTTGTAGCTGTAGAAGTGGGAACGAATGGAGTAACGTTAGGACAAAATTGCTTAAACATCATATATTTGCATAACTTGATATAAAAGTTGGTATAGCATAGATAAACATCAAAGTAATTCAAGATCTCACTTATTAAAATAGTAGCAGTGGCATACTTAGATTAGATGCTAAGGTCATAAAATAACATCTAAGAAAATGGCAAAATATAAATTAACTCCCAAAAAGTAAATTAACTGATTGTCTCATCCATCAACCCCTAACCAAACTTCCAAATGATTTCCCTGCTTAGTTTATTCGCTTCATGTGATATCAAATGAAGCGACTAGAAGTGGGCGTCGCAAAACTTCGATAGTACCCATTATGCTTGGAGTTGGGGTCGCAAATCTAATATACAAAAAACAACCATTAGAGACTAGAAGTGAGAAAACGAAACATATTCATGATACATATGTAAACAAATAAATATGCTAGCAACAACAAGGATGACATGAATCCTATTCTAAACATGTATTCCTGGAATATGTTACTAGCCAAAATAGATTGTGTGAAATATCAAAATATGTTAATCGAGATTATAAAAACTGAAGTGTTTAGGAAACTATTTTCTTTGTTGATGAAAACTTTGACTAAATTTCAACTTTTAAATGATAAAATTTAAATACTGCAACAGTAACCTCCTCCTCAATGCAAACTAAAATTTATTGTTTATGCCACCTGACATTTGTGTGCTATAATCATCTAAATTGAAGTCACAACGAACATTCTTTAAGACCAATATGAAATCAATAGAAGAATTGAAGAATTTAACATGGTCTCTTGAGACTAATATCATATCAGTAGAAGAATTCTGATTTATTTATGGATCAATAGCCAAAATAAATCTAGCCAAGTTTTCTGATACATGTCCCTTCCCCACTATTCCTTTTCACTCTATTATCTTAAATGTTTCTCCTGCACCTCAATTCGGAGTAATGCATTGTCTTTGCAGATCAAGAACTATTTCTTATATCAAACAATGAATTCCACTTTACAGGAGAATCAAGTTATAGCTAGTAACTATGAAGAAACTCATCCTCTATCTTATATAATAAAAATAAAAACAAAAACAAATTCATTCAATCTATTAAGTGGTCAAAACACTATAATTAGCCAATATGTAACCAATTAGCAATACAAACAACCTAATCAAAGTGAATTTTTTTTCACACAATCTATTAGTACATAAAGACAAGGATACAAAAACAGTGAAATAAAGTAAATTCAAATAAGTCAGCATCCAAGAGAAACTTACTCTCAATCATTCAACTGAAACCAAACTTTCTACGTAATCTTTTGTGAGTTTTTAGTTTGAATTTTCAATTTCCAATTGGGGTATCAATTACATGTTGGAATTATGCTGAGTTTTTAGTTTGATTATTTTAAGAGCTACTTGAAAGGTCATGGATTTACAGTTGCCGATGTTCGCAATGTTCCATATAAGGTATACAGCCTTTCTTCCACTCAATTGCTATTATATATATTGTAGTCTAACTATTATAAAGAAAATGGGACACCACACAGGAACAACAGAAACCAAAACAAGACCTAAAATACATCACCAAAACTCCCATAAATCAAACCACTACAAGAGGAATAACTCACAAAGAGCGGGGCTGCTACTGTCAAAGAAAAAGAGCAGCCATCATAAAACAGTTAACACTAAACTCAACCAAACTAAGTTAACAACTACAGAAAATTGCATGAAGTCATAGTATCCAATCAAACCCCACACTCTGAAACACAACTGGCCTGCTGCATGCAATCCTCGAAACCAAAACTACAAAAAGCTTACAGAAGAAAAGCTGAAAAAGTGCCGCCCCAAATGGAAGCAAAAAGGATCAGCCCCTAAGATGAAGGTCCTAACTCCTAAGATTTTTGCAATAATAACGGAACAGATATTAAATTTGGATGTGAAAACTCACAAAACTGTCTCTAGATGGCCATATGTTATATCTAATATCTAATACGCATAGCATAACACCGTCAAAAATCATAAAAAATATAAAAATACAACAACAAACCGTGAAACATGCGGGTGTAAGTCTCTAGTAAACTTAATATGAAACACACTCATTCAATGAAGTAAATTGTGGAACCATTAACATTGTTCAATATAAAATCAATTAGCAATAGAATCAACCTAAGCAATCTTCAAAAAATTGAACACAATCTATTTGTACAAAACGACAATGATATAGAAAAATTGCACACAATCTATTCGTACATAATGGCAATGATACAGAAACAGTGAATTAAAATAAATTCAAATAAGTGAAAATGAAGAGAACCTTACTCTCAATCAACAAACTGAAACCAAACTTTCTGCATAATCCATTGAACGATACCACCGTATGCGGTTTACACTTCTCTTTACTGTTTTATCTTTTAAATTATAGATAAATATCTGGTTGGAGTTTTCTTTTGCAAAAATAACCACATCACCCTTTACATAAAGACACACCAATTCAAACGTATCATTAATGTTATGGATGTGAAGATTCTGATAACTAATCTTAAGTAATTGAGCCCAAGACTCTTGAACCCTGTGCTCCTTCATATGCCATAAAACAAATTCAGTTTTCTTGGAATTATAAGAAAAACAAAGACTGTCCATCAGAACTCTAAGAACTGGCTGAAAAAATGGCACCTCATTAAAACCCGGAGGCGGCAGCAGCTGCTTGTATGATTCCGTTGAAAGATCAAGTGAAACAATCACAAATTGCTCAACGCGAATAATAGGTTGGTTGTACATAGCCAACCAATTAATAGTGCCTCTGAAATGCACACCATCATTAAGGCAGCATGGTCCTCGTCTACGTCTACTAGGCAACAAATTAAGAGGAAGCACAGGAAAGCTCTGAATATTTCTCCAAGAATTATTTCCTTGACTGAAAACTTTAACCTCACCTTCGTTCTTTTTAACACGAAAAGCTACAACCTTGTAAGTTTTCGATAAAGATTCATAACCAAACGTGAACTTAAAACGGCATAAAAGAGTGAGCATACCAATGTCGTAATGAGGGGTGCTATAGCGTAGCAACCCTAATATTTCAGATCGTATCCTGGTGGCAGGGTTCCAGAAACGAAACCAAGTCTTTAAATATGTAACTATTGGTGAAGTTATTTCAGAATGGAAAAGCAAGCAGAGCAATCCGTTACATGAACCAACAACCATGCAATGGCTACTCAAACGGTAGAGATCGTTGCTATCAACATTGATGGATGGATTTTTGAGCAAAAGATGCACAGGGACAGGTTTCACATTCACACGACCGAATCCATCCCAAAAAAAGGCCATTAGGTGTGAGTTCTGTGATGACTTCTTAAGATGCATTTGGACAAAGGTTGGATCGGAGATGAAAGTGTTCCATGACTTGCTCAGACATTTAAATTTTAGGATGTTTTTAACACTAAGGTGAGATAGGATTTCTGCTATGAGTTCGTCTGGGAGGAACAATGTCTGCTTGCATAGGTCATCAAGTCGTAGCTTTTTATTTGGAGGAGTATCCATCATCAAATTATAGTGAAGTTGAAGAAATTGAAAAAACCCTAACACATACCAAACTATGTTGTGCAATCACTACCAAAAAAAAGATTTCACTACCAAAAGAAAAACTAAGGTGTGCAATCCTATATATAATAACTATTGTAAATGGGCCAAGGTTGGAGGTTCTCGGGCCAGGTGAGAGGAAATAAGAGATACTTTTATTTTGTTGAGGAAACCACTCTTGATACTTTGATTGTCAATTTGTAACCAAGATTTTTTTTATTTTTTTTTGAGGAAAATTTGTAACCAAGATATTTCTAAATTAAATAATTTTTTTCGGGGACTTTTCAATTAATTTTTTTTATAATCTGTGTTTTTTTACAACAATAATTTGTTATCATGATAAAATATTATATATATCATATTTATGAAAAAAATATTATATAATATGTTTCTCCTCAAAAAGAAATATTTATTCATTTTATGGCCCAAGGTTAGAGGTATGGAAATTTTACCCCATACCATAAATAATAGTATCAAATTTAACCTTATCAAATTTCACCCCCTACATAAGTTTTAGAAAACTGGGTTAAGTTATTCGACAATTTTTATATGGTAAGACCGGAGATAAGGTATCAGTCAATTACAAATTCAACCAATGATTTGGGTGTTCGTTTATTTCCTTGAAAGATCGGCATCAGTCAATTACAAATTCAACCAATGATTTGGGCGTCAATGTTGAAGATCTGGAAACATGTGAATTTCGGTGACTTAGGTTTTATCATATTATTTGTAGGCATTTTGCCGTTTTATGCTATTAACTTGGGTGATGTGAGTTTGTTCGCAGATTCACCCTTTACATTTTTAGCGATGTTTGTATCTGATGTAATCTATCGATTTGAATGAATGAATATCGTTTTATTTTTGTCAAAAAAAAAAAATTATATGGTAAGACCGTAGATAAGGTATAATTAGAACAATACGTGGAGGGGCATATTCAAAAGAGCCTTGCAAATCCTGAAACTATGAATCCATTTTCTTATTGATTTACATTATATTACAAGTCTTGCATATTCAATTACTTTTCCGTTTCACAAGGTTTCGCCATTGTTTGGTTTCAAATCTATAAGCTAGCCACAGTTGGTTAAAATTCCATAAAACTTTCTTTAAGTTTTCAGTATTGGTTTTTTGGAAAACATGTGAGGGATGGGACTGGTTTTGTTTATGGAATCCTGCAAAGAAAATAATATCTAAAGTATCCGGAACTTTTTGATGCTATAAAACTCTATCAGGCCCTTTCACGTTCAGTTTTGGTTGTGAGCATTACTTTTCGATGCTATAAAACTCTACCAGGCCCTTTCACGTTCAGTTTTGGTTGTGATATTTCAACTGGAACTTACAGGGTCGTGGATATCAAGAAAATGCAGAACATTACTTTTTCAAAATAGTAATGGTCTGCATTTGAGTGGCGATGTTAATTGGTTGGCTATACTCAACTATTTTTGTGATTGTTTCCCTTAATCTCTTGGTACCTCTTGGTTTTGATGAAGTCCCACAGTTTCAGTTAACGCTTCATTTTTTTTTTTGGACTACTTTTGGTTTTTGCAAGATTTCGAGGGAACTTACTGAATTTTTTATATGACAAATGAAAGATTTTGGTTTTCAAGAGTCGTGGACTCAGTTATTTAGAATTGACTACTTTAATTTTGAAATGCATACCTCCCAATCAATTATGACATGGATTTGAATGCAAAAAAAATCGTTGAATGTGGTACTATGTTGTTGCCATTGTACCTTTGTAAGAATTGTTATTGGACAGGTATGGAGGACCATACCACATAGACTCTACTATACATTGATTATTCAACATGTCTATCTTAGCTTGATCGTCTAGGTCACATCTCAACCTTCAACATTCCTAGCTCGGCTTGATCATTCAGGTCATATGAGCTCCACCTTCAACGTACTTAGCTCGGCTTGATTGTCCATGTCGCATGAGCTCGACCTTCATGATGACTTGCTCTTTCTCAATTTATTGTTCAAGTAACAGTCAAGGCCTCCTATTGGATGTATCTCATAATGTGTCATGTGTCATGCACGGACAAATGACTTATGATAGCTGGATTCTCTTCTAATGATGGGCAAGGGAATGCACTTTTTGCTGAACTATTTGGGGTTTACCATGGTTTGATGTTGGTAATCAGCAACTCTATTCAACGAGTTATTTGCGAAACAGATTCTTTAGAAGTCTTCAGTCTTCTTCAAGATCTAGATGACTCTCATATCCATGTGTACGCCTCTTTGTTGGTGAAGATTTTTGGGTTAAAGGAGCATATTCGTAACATTTCTTTCCAACATGTGCTTCGAGAGGGCAACCATTGCACAGATTTCTTGGCCAAGCTCGGGCGCTCTTCAAGATTAGGTGTGACTTTTTGGCATGCTCCCCCATCGGAGTTGAAGTCAGTCTTGAGGCTTGATGCCCCAGGCTGAGCCCTGTTTTTAGGGTTTTTTTTCCTCTTTTTTCTTTTTCTTTTGTCACTTTACCAACAAAAAAAAAAGAGTTAATACATAGCAATTTAAGAGATGAAATTAGACAATGAAATTGTAGATCTATGTGTCTCAAATTTGTGGCCATAAACCAATATCCAAATTATTTGATTTCAATAATCTTCAAATGCAAGAAGTACTTTTCATGATACGTGTGGTTTTAAATTGAAGCTTGCTGCCATCTTATATTCTTGTTGAGATCTTTTAAATTAAAATAGAAAGTTTGTTCTGGTATGGGTGAACGATGGTTGCTTCGATTTGTCATTTAGGGAATTAGGTTTTGCTGACGGTAGAATTAGAGAAGAGAAAGAAGAGAGAATCATGTGTGTCGCGTTATTGATTTGTTTTTTAAATTAAATTGTGGGCCATTCAATTGATTAGATCTAATGGTTGATATTTGGTGTAAGTCTTTAGACTTACATCTGGTGTCAACGGGTCATATATATATATATATATATATATATATATATATATATATATATATATATATATATATAAAGGAGAAACTCGTACAAAAAATTACATATCATGAGTACAAGAAGTACTCAAGCCAAGCAATAGCGGAGACAAAGAAACCCTCCCACAATAAAACAAGAGCGAAAACTGAAACAACACCAAAATACCATCTAGCATTAGAATCAACCCAACCTGATCAAAACAGGAAGAGAACTAGTAGAAAACCCCACAGTCAATCAAGCCCAGACAAATCCACCATATAACACAATTGGTGCCAACACAGAATGGTTTTTTTTTTAATAATGAGTTTTTTTTTGGATGCAAAATGATGAGTTATTTTACTTGCATACCAAATGATAATGATAATGATAATGTAATAAAATTTATTATTTAATGACACGACCCTTGTATACAGGCTTGGATTTATAGCATCTTTGTTGAAGTCATTGTCTTTCTTTGTTTACCAACGGAAATGGCTGCACTTTTGACCATTATCATTATGCATTCATATTTTTCTTGTGTTTTATTTTGTCAGTTCTAAACTCATGGATATTTTTTAAATTATAGTTCTAGAACCCCGACTCAAGCTCATTCTCTATACATGAAGGTTTGGTAGGAACTGGAGACATGATCGAAGACTGTAGTGAGGAAGAGAAAGAAGAGCGGGAAGAGCCTTTGTTATCGGACCATTCAGATAAGGATGTACTAAGCAACATTGATTCTGAGGATGATGGATAAGTTAATTTGTTAGATTAAGGCTATGTAGTATGATCAGAGCATAGGAAGTAGGACACAATAAGCTTGAACTTTTCACAGCCAGCGACAGGTTTTCTCAATTTCATTTTTTAGGATGATGGATATATAGTTTTGCTTATCAATAGACATTGTTTTGTCTTGCTTATCAGCTTCTCTTAACATGATGGATGATCCCTTTTTGGAATTATTTAGACTATTTTTCTACACTTTCTAAGTTTTTTGCTAAGTTTGCCACCTAGCACATCATGACAGTTATGGTCTTGCAGATATCTAATTTAACACATATCACATTAGTCTTTGTTTCTGGAATCATAGAGAGAAAATTTTCATCTAATACATGCGGCCAACTACATTTTCAAAAGCCATTGAGCTGCAAAAGTAAATAGGTAAAGTTGTGGATGTTCAAAATACATACATTTTCAAAAAAGTGCTGCAAAAGACATGTCCAAAATATAACATGCATCCACAAAAGCAATAAATTATCTCTGGTTCAAGTGACTTATTAAACCATATCATCTAAACTATAAGTGATTGTCTCATTGATCATCCCCTAATTACCAAGGTTCAAGAGAATAATTAGACCATCTCATCTAAAATAACATGCATCACTTTAAGTGATTGTCTCACTTAGTTTATCCGCCTCCTGTGATATCAAATGTTTTTCCTCTTCATTTCTCCCTAGACCTTCCCACAAAACTTGCAAGTAACATTCATAGTCCCCAATGTGCTTGGAGTACGGGTCGCAAATCTAATATTGAAAAAACATCCATTAGACTAGAAGTGTAAAAGCAAAACACAAAAATAAAATTAAACATGAACTCAAAAGTAAATATGAATTCATAATGTTCATAAGTGAATCACTATTCATATGTAAACAAATAAATATGTTAGCAACAACAAGGATGACATGAATCCAATTCTAAACATGTATTCCTGTTACATGTCACTAGCTGAAATAGATCGTTTGAAATACTGAAATATGTTAATCTAGATTAAAAATACTGAAATGTTTAAGAAAATATTTTTTTTGATAATGAAAACTTTGAAAAAACTTTGACGATATTTCAACTCTTAAATGATAAAATTGAAATACAACAACAGTAACCTCCTCCTTATTGCGAACTAAAATTTTAATGCTTAGGCCACCCACCATAATAAACAGTTGTATGCTATAATCATCTAAAATGAAGACAACAAACATTCTTTAAAACTAATATGAAATCAGTAGAAGAATTCTCATTTATCTATTGATCAATAGCCGAAATGAATCAAACCAAATTATGACACCAAACTTCTCAAGCAGGCAAACTTATGCAAAAAAAATCAGACTAAAATACAATTTCTAAGTATACATTAAGATTTTTGTGATTTTGCACACGCAGAGATTTGAGAAACTTAATCATACATCAGGCCATTCAAAATCTCAGCAACAAAATATATTGGCAATGCTACTATATAAGAAGTAAGTAAAATATGACGGTCACATACCAACAGAAGTTCATTTCCAGATAAAAAAAGAGGGAGATAAATGGTTTTCTAATAGATGTCCCTTCCTCATTAACCATTTTGCAACTATCATCTTTCCCTCTATTATTTTAATGTTTCTCCTGCACCTCAATTTGGAGTAATGTATTGTCCTTACTGATCAAGAACTATTTCATTTAATATACAATGAATTCCACTTTATAGGAGAATCAAGTTATAGCTAGTAACTTTGAAGAAACTCATCTTCTATCTTATATAATAAATATAAAAATACAAACAAATTCAATCAATCTATTAAGTTGTCAAAATATTATCATTGGACAAGTATACAAAAACAAGGAATTAAAATCAATTCAAATAAGTGAACATCTAAGAGAAACTTACTCTCCAATCACTGAACAGAAACCAAACTTTCGACGTAATCCTTTGCATGATTGAACCACTGTATCGAGTTTCTAATGTTAATTTTCTCAACTGTTCTATCTTTTAAGTTATATATAAATGCACGGTTGCGAGGATTTGCAAATATCACCATATCACCCTGTACATAAATGCACGCCAATTGATAACCATGCTGAATTATATGATGCATTCGAAGAAATAGGTAACTAATCTTAAATAGTTGAGTCCAAGACTCTTGAACCCCGTACTCTTTCATATGCCATAAAACAAATTCAGTTTTGTCAGAATCATGTGAAAAACAGAGACTGTCCATCAAAACCCTAAGATCTGGCTGCTGAAAAGATGGCGCGTAATTAAAATCCGAAGGCAGCAGAAACTGCTTGTATGTCTCTGTTGAAAGGTCAAGTGAAACAATCTGAAATTTCCCAGCCTGATTAATAAACTCGCTAGTTAACCAATTAACAGTGCCGTTCAAATGCACACCATCATTCAGGCGTATGTTGCTATAATGACAACCGTACCAATTAATAGGAACAGTATTAAAGCTCTGAATATTTCTCCAACCATTATTACCTAAACTGAAAACTTTAACCAAACTTTTCCATGAACCTTCTTCTTTATTCTTTTCAGCATGAATCGCTACAACCTTATAAGTTCTTGTTGAAGCATCATAACCAAATGTGAACTTAAAATGAAAAGGACCACCAGGAGGGCCACTAACAAACAAAAACCCTAATTTTTTAGATCTTGTTCTGGTTGCAGGGTTCCAGAAACGGAGCCAATAATCTAGAGAAGTTGTTGGTGTAGTTATTTGAGAATGGAAAAGTAAGCAGAGTAATCCATTACAAGAACCAACAATAATGCAACGTTTCTTCAAACGATGGAAATTGTGGCTGTAGGCGTTGATAGATGGATTTTTAAGTAAACGATGCACAGGGAAGGATAGCATATTACAACCAGAACCCTTTTTGTGTTGGTTCCAAAATAACGTTAGGTGTCGGTTTTGAGACGACTTCTTAAGGTGCTTTTCGATGAAGGTTGGATCTGATATGAGAGCGTTCCATGACTTGCTCACGCATTTGAGTTGCACGATGTTTTTAATGCTAAGCAAAGATAGGATTACTGCGATGATTTCGTTGGGCAAAAACAAAGTTGGATTTGGTGCATCGGATCGATTGGATCGACGCCGTGGCTTCTTACTTGGACGGGTATCCATCATCACAGTATAGAGACGTTGAAGTTGAGAAAACCCTAACAGAACTATTTCAATAGAATAATGTTTTTACGTACCAACTCAGTTGTGTAATGTTGTTACTTGTAAATGGGCCAGTTATTCAAAAATAAAAAACAAATAAAAAAACTTGTAAATGGGCCAAGGTTGGGAAGATTATACCCCACACCCTTACATTTATACATTGACCCCAAAATTTGATGTAAAGTACCAAATTTAACCTTTGTATAAAATACATCTCAATCGCTCTTTCATTTGTTCACCCCATCTTTTTTTTTAAAACGTTTGCAACAAACAGTAAGCATTGCTGGAACCATTCT
>Ga0228711_1009193_pt1 | contig 13527 bp, 10 predicted proteins | sample MedpolnodulmetaG_2_FD_177996 | JGI IMG/M metagenome (GOLD analysis project Ga0228711, IMG submission 177996) | Root nodule microbial communities from Medicago polymorpha collected in Santa Monica, California, United States - brown nodules | ecosystem: Host-associated > Plants > Roots > Nodule...
TAGCTTCGAAATTTTTAGCCTGCCCCCGACACCGATGCTAATCCGACGCTAATTCAGTTTAGCGTCGGCTTTTGCCCTGTTAGAGTGAGTTTCTGGCCGACTCTAAAACGCTGTTTTCTTGTAGTGAAATATGTCTCATTTTGGTCCATGGCCCCACTTTTGTGATGATTTACACATGTGGCACATGATGACTGAACCCGTTTTATAGAAAAATAGCCCCTGCAAAATATTTTGATTTTTAAAAAGGTCCCTGCAAAATATCTTATTTTTGGAAATAGGGCCTATTTTAAAAAACAAAATATTCTACAGGGACCAAAAACTAAATTTTGTTTACAGAGGCTAAAACCAAAACGAGACATATTTGTAGGAACCAAAACCATGTTTTAGCTTTATAATTATCGGTTATGATTTTTGAATTGGAATTGTTTTGGATGATATTTAATCTAAACACTGCAGATTTTAAACAAAGTAAATTCTTAATACAAGAAAAAAAAACCTAAATATGTAAATTTTTCCCGTAAGTTTGTGTGTTTTTAGTTTTCGTCCCGGCATCTTTTTTGAGATTTTCTAGTAACACCCTTTTACCATCCGGTTACACCCCAAATCGACAAAAATACCCCTATTATGAAATTAAATTTTCAAAACCAAACCATTTACCCCAAATTTATTTTCATATTCTTGTTCTCCCATTCTCTTCGTTTTTACCTCCTCACTGAAATTGAATTGAATTGAATTTTCACACACATAAACAATCATTAAACTCCCAAATAGACATAGCGGAAGGGGAAAAATTTGATGCTTTATTTGAATTATGATTTCTGATTTCCATCACCGCCGTTAATTATCAGCACAATCTTCATTTCAAAACTTCTTTTAAAACCCACAATTGATTGATAAAGGAGAAAAAACAATGGAAAACATTCATATTATCAAATGAAAAGATACATAATCGCTATTACGTAAAGGGAAAAATAAGAGGATTTACAAGTAGGCTTAGCTCACGTAGCCTTTCACTAAGTATACGTGAATCGAATTCACATAATAGTTTTGCATTTACATTACAATACAGTTTTAATGCATAAACTTGAGCTTTCATCTTTAACGCTTCATCAAACTTGATCATATATCTATTAATGTTTGTGAGTGAGAGATGAAGATTATAAGTTAAAGGTAAAAAAAGATGTTTTTAAAAAGTTATATGGAAAATTGTGATTGAGATACAGGAAGATTTTAAGTGAGATGAAGAGGATGTTTTTAAAAAGTTATATGGAAAAAGACAATTTTGGTATTATAATTAAATTTTAAATGAATTTGGGTGTAACAAGATAGTTTTGGGGTGTTACTAAAAAAAGTCATATTTTTTTTTGGGTCTAAAACAAACCTTTTTAAGTTATAATAAACATTTTGCTTTTGGTGTTGTCATCATCAAAAATGTTTATGTGTCCAACAGTGGCTGACATGGCAAGTGAGACTTATGTGTCGTTCCAGATGACCACTGACAAGGTTATAGGTAGCAAATCCAAAAAATAAAATTTATAGAAGGACGAAATTCAAAAACACGAATTAACAAAATTTCAAATTAAAAACCTTGTCTTACTTTCTCTTCTTCATCATCTTCAACCTCACCTTCATCAACATTCATCAATCTTCATCAAACCCATAAAACATAAATTAAACATTCAAACTCTTTAATCAAAATCTCATTTCCCATTTCCATCGATATCTCCTCCTTCACCAGATTCAATTTATTCCAAATTCTAAATTCTAATCATACACAAACCCTAAAACCTCCGAATCTAACCCCAAATTGCATCTCATTTCTTTACATATACCATAGACATGTATATCTATACTATATATAAATAAAATAGGTTTAAAATACATTAGTTTGAGCTAGCTTTTTCATTATCTATTTTACCCTTCAATAATATTATTTTAAATTTTAATAAAAAAAATTAAATCCTATTAAAAATAGGAACAATATTATGAATATTATATATGAAGATGATAAAGATTTTGGGCTGAATTTTTTATCATTCCAATTATACCCTTAAACAATTTCATATATATGTGTGTGTGTGTGTGTGTGTTACATTGTTGGGGGTGCTAAGAAAGATAAGGATTTATATTATATTTGTTAAATTATTGTTATTGTTGAAAAAGATAAACATGGTTCTGTGGGTTTGTTACAATTTGAAAGTCACAAATATTTGTACTTATTATTTTAGCAAAATCAAAATTTCATATAAAATACCATTAATAATTTACACATGTTAGGTTCCAACATTACGTAAGGAGTGTTCAAGACTCTTTCCAAAGCTTTTTCTTTTCTCTCTTCTACTCGACGCAACTTCTGAGCCACTTATCCCCTTTCTCTTCGTCGATTTGGTAATATTTCCCTTATGGGAAATTTCACATAGTAGTTCTATCTTAGAGGTGAAAATTATAGATCATATCGTACCACAAGTTACACAGCTTAAATATATCGAGTCCATAGTACAAAATGACAGAGAAATATAAGATGATGCAAGTCATTAAATTCAGTGTGGGTGGTTGAAATGGAGAAGAGTCTCTGGTGTTTTATGAGATACTTATGTACCTCTCAAGTCGAAGGGAAAATTTATGAGACATTGGTTAGGACAACAATGTTGTATTGAACATAATGTTGGGCGACATGAGGATAAAGTAAGAATAGCCGAGATGAGGATCTTACGTTGGATGTGTGGCAAGACTATATGACATAAGATTAGAAATGATCGTATAAGAGAGAGAGAGAGAGAGAGAGAGAGAGAGAGAGAGTTGGGGTAGCACCTATAGTAGAAAAGATGTTAGAAATCAAGCTTAGGTGGTTTAGACATGTAGAGAGAATACCTATAAATTTTGTAGTAAGGAGAGTATGTCAGATGGAGGACCGTCAGATCACTAGAGGCAGAGGATGGCCTATATAAACTAATAGGGAATATTTGTAAATTAGTAATTTGGACTGAATTATGGTGTTTGATAGAATATTAAGGTGTAATTTAATCCATGTAGCATACCTTGTTTAGCGGGAAAAGGGTGGTTGTTGATATTAAAGAAATTGCATCACTTCGGGGAAATAGTTGGGTCCATAGTACAAAATGACGGAGAGATAGAAGCAGATGTACATCATCGTATTCATGTTTGGTGGTTGAAATAGAGAAGTGTCTCAGGTGTTTTATGCGATAAGAAAGTGTCGCTTAAGTTGAAAGGAAAATTCTATTGAACAACAGCTAGACCGCCGTCGTTGTATGGTACCGAGTGTTAGGCGGTTAATAACCAACACGGGAATCAGGTTAGCATAGCAGAGATGTGGATGTTACATTAGATGAGTGGTAAGACTAGATGCGATATAATTTGGAATGACACCACTAGAGAGAGGAGATTCGGGGTAGCACCTATACTAGAAAATATGGTAAAAAATAAGCTTAGGTTGTTTGGACATGTAGAGAGAGAAGACCGGTAGATGTTATACAAAGAGTAGATTAGATGAAGGAGAATTAGATCAAAAAAGGTAGAAGACCTAGAAAAACTATAAGAGACATTATTAGGAAAGATTTAGAAGTTAATGGGTTAGATCTAATATGGTTTATGGTCGAACACTATGGTGAAATTTGATCCATGTAGCCAACCCCATTTAATGGGATAAAACTTTGGTTTTTTTGTTTGTTTGAGAGAAGTGGGATTAGGCTTTGTTGTTGTTGTCTAATTGTATGGCTGAAATATTTAATTGTATTAGTTTGACTATATGGATTGATTGTGTACAACTAATTTGCATATTTAACAAATTCCTATAATTCCCTAAAAAAAAAACAAATTCCTATAATTAGTTCTATACCAATTCAGCCCATGTGTGTAGCCATTTTTTAAAGGATCTTAATTGTTTACCTTTTACATTTTTTTACCAAATCCCTTTTAAACAAATTTTATTTTACTGCAAACTTTTGTTTTTGAAACATTATATAATGAACGTATAAGTCCTACACCTAACATAAAACAAAATATATAGTGAAAATCCTCGGATAAAAAATATAGTTATGTCCTACACAATGGCTTCTCATATCAATCAATCATGTCTTTGCTGGATTTTATGCTTTGCTTTTGTTTTACTTTCAGGTAATAGGAAAGAGTTAGTTTTTATTTTATCTCTTTAGTTCATATCTTATATAAATGTTACATGATGATTGATTATATTTGCGTTCTTAGCCTTCATATTGCAAGGAAAAAAACCTTAATTTTTTAGACGAGTATGATTCAATTAACAACTTAAATTACAAATGTTCAATTTTTATTAATTGATAAGACATATATCTGATGTATCAAACAACAATAATAATTTATTAGATGTTACTTTTTTGTTTTTTAAGAAATTTTATTGGGTCTTACTAACACGTACAACATTTATAAAAGAATAGAAAAGTTTTTGTGCTGCAAAATACATTTATACAATTTTAAGAAATTTAATGTAAAATGATTCCATATTTAGTTCATTAACAAACGCATTAAAGTAGCCCGTCTACTGTATACAATTTTTGTGAACATGGGCTACATACTCATATACTTTAATTTTTTTTATTCGTTGCAGGATTATCAATTGCTACTATTTTCCATGTTGATTATCTGGGGCAAAGTTGCTTATACCAGAAATGCATGGATTATTCACGGTGCGATCAAGAATGCCTTAAAAGGGGTTATAATATGGGTGGTGAATGTGTTGGATCCGATCATCAAAATATGAGATGTTGTTGTTATCAATCTTGATTTTAGGTTTACTTCATTTATCTATCTCTATTTATTGTTTATTTATGAGAGATAGTCACATATAATAATTAGTGAGACTTTCTCTCATAATAAATATTAAATGAAGAGTAGAAAATGAAGTAAATTCGAACTTCAAATAAATACTCTTTTTGAAATTTGGGTTTGTTATGGGTTTTGATCGTGACAGAGAATAAGAAAGCTGAGAATAAGAAAATACAAACCAACAATGCTAAAGGATAAGAAACTTCTTAATATTCTTCTCTGCCTCTATTCATTCATTCTTCCCTTTGCATAATTTATTTCTTTATATGTGGAAGGTCATACCTATTCGTACCTCTTCCATTCATTACTTCTCCCATACATGTATGCAATGTTGTGAAAATTTTGTTAGAATCGATAGTGGAAAATGTTTCAAATGATTTTCTCACTTCTCCAATTAGTTCATCAACTGTCTTTGGTGCTTCCTTATGTTGTAGGGATTGAATAGCAGGAAAAAAGACCAAGGTCTAAGTCATCAAAGTTAGTTGAATTTGGAGGTTGACACATCAATCGGATATCAAAATCATCTTCGGCAATTTTACGAAAGTCATAGTCATTCTCTTTAACGTGACATCTCACATTGTCTTGTTGAATGAAAATAGAATTGGATATGTCATCTCTAGGCAAAATCTCTTTCATAGCTGGAATAACTTGCTCTAGTATGACCTTTTTACTAACTTCTTGGTTGACTGAAGTAATGGTCTTTGTTTCAAGAGTTCCGGCAGCTATATTGACATTGTTCCTCTTTGCTGGCTCTTATTAATGAACAGAAATACTCCTATTTTCCCTGATAAAGTAAAGTCTCTTTCCCTTCATAATCAAATCTTGGGCGAGCAATGGCAGTTAAGAACATTATCTTCATAATAACATTTTTACTTTTACAACAACGTTGACACTCATCTTCTTCTAGTAGCAAGTAGTATTTCATAGACATCTTCATCAAGTAAAACCACTTCTCATCGATATGAACAATGTTATACATGATTTTGAAAGTTGGATCATGTGGCAACAAATTATTTTCCAACAATGACAGACGAAATTTCTATCGACTTATATTATTTTCTTCCTTCAAAAAAAGTTTAATTGTACTTGTATGACGGCCTATAACTCCAAGCTTTTTCATCCTTTCTAGTGATGACTTGTTAATATTCAAAGCAACGGCTGAATCTTGGTAAGTAGTCTTGTCCAATAGTTTTTTAAATATGTTTGACAGCAACAACAATTTAAATAGTAAGTAGATAGAAGACGAACCATTTTGTTAATGGAGTTTGGTGGAATTGATCACAATCCAATTGAATCTTTTTTCGTCCATAATTTCTTGTTTTTTGGTGAGACGGATCACCTGTCGTCTTTGTTCTTAGTTAGTATTCATATCACATAACAAATGAAAGAAGTAAATGCATGACTGATATTAATAAAAGAATTGATCTCCTCACCTATCATTCGTGTTCTCTTCCAAATACGCCCAATAACACTAACTGAGACTGAATACATATAAGCTACAATTTTTGTGATTACTCTGTTCAGTTTCCTTTACGGTTTTTTTAAGCAAAATATGAGAGATTGCGATGCGACCTTTGTTTTTTAAGAACTTATTACGTTATCAGTTCCTCTATGTTCACATGCATAATATATTAATCCATAAAAATGAGAAAACTATTCAAATCTAGATCCAAAAAAACTATTGGTTGTAAATGAATATGAAAAGGGACAATACCTTGAAAATTTACCAATAATTCTGATTCATTATCCTCCATGGAATGCTCTCTTTCTGATTCATATTCACTTACGTCCTCTTCATTGAGTTCCATTACATGCTCTGCCTCTGCTTCTTTTTCATATTCATTTTCATCCTCTTCATTGAATTCCATCACATGCTCTATTTCTGTATCTTTTTCGTCCTTATACACCATGGTTACAACAAGATAAGGCATGTTTTGATATGCTAAAGTGGCAATTATTTTGAGACATAGAAAAAAATGCTAAAAAAACAATTATTTTGAGACAGTGTATAATAACACAATTACAGAAGCATCCCTTCAAAGACATCCAATGAAACAGAAGCAGTTGGATGCAAGTCAATGAAGCTCTTCAAGTTGAACAAACCAAAAAAATTAGGACCTGGACATGACAATTGCAGTCGTATTGTGATTGATTAAAAGTTGATTCAAGGACAGGACAAACTAGGAGGCCATAGACAAGACAAAAATCGGAATTTTTGTCCTCTCACTAAATCACAACACAACTTTTTGTTTAAAGTACAAGTTGTCTAAAATAACAAAATAACATTTTGTTAGGCTTCTTGTTGCTTTTGGACATCTTTTTAGTATTTCTTGTGCTTTGAGATGTTCTTCCTTTATTCTAGTAAAATCTTATTTTTGCTTCTTAAAAAAAATGTTTTGCCTTGGATTTTTCTGTATAATACTCCCTCCGATCCTATTTATAAGAGAAAGTTGGGTCAATAAAAGTTGATGTATCTGAACTGAATTTTGAACCAGATGCATATGCTTTTGTTGACCAAATTTTCTCTTATAAATAGGACCAAAACTAATGGACATGTGTGATTACTTAGGGAAATTTCTACTATAAGTATCAACGTATTGTATGAACAAATTGCTACTATGAAAGACTAAATTGTACACACCTTTAGAATTTGTTAGCAACCGGATCAAACTTCAAAATGGACGATAGGATTAGCTCGTTACCAAATGAAACTCTGTCACATTCTCTCTTTTCTTCCAGCGGAAGATGTTTTTGCAACAAGTGTTCTTTCAAAGAGATGGATTCTACTCTGCCTCTCAGTTCCCACTCTCGACGTCGATGATCAACACTTTGTTTCAAGTGGCAAATCCTATTCCAACTTCATGATGATGGTTTGTGCAACCCTTTTTGCACAAATGGTACCGAGGTACATTGAAAAGAAGATTGGCCTAAGAAAAGTACGCATTTCTTTCTATGGCGGGGTGGAGCCTTCTCTTTTTGAGAAGTCTTTAGCTGTGGTAGCTGAACGTGGAATGGAGCATCTCGATCTCTTATTGGTCCTTCCACATTCTCCGTGTTACATTCTAAGCTTCAAAAATCTTGTTGTTCTCAAGTTGAAAGAGATATCATTTCATGAGTTTCCTATTAGTGTTGACCTTGCCTCACTCAAGATTCTTCATTTGTTCAGAATTTATTTCAAGGAACAATGGCATCTTGCTGAACTTCTTAATGGATGTCCAATTCTTGAAGAATTTGAAGTAAAAAATTTATCTTTCTGTAAGTTGGGGATTCACAAAGATAAAGCAAAGTTTAACAAATCAACCAATTTGGTCAGGGCAAACATTAATAACATGAGTCCTTTCTATTATATTCCTCCTCTACCGGCCTTATGTAACGTTCAGTTCCTTCGATTGGAAGAGGTTAGAATAATGTGCTGTTTTCTTGCTCTAAAGATTTTATAAGAATAATGTTTTTTTCTATAATTTGTCTATTTATAACTCTTGCAGGTGTATGAGTGTGCTGTTTTTTCAAATTTAACTCATTTGGAGCATGCTCTTGGCGGAGTTAGGGGTGACTGACTGGTACATGGTATATGGCATGCTCCAGGATTGTCCAAATCTTCAATATTTTCTCCTTGACAAGCATCAACTTTTGAAACCATTTGACCCAATTTGGTTTGAGCCTCGTGTTGTTCCTAAATGTTTCTCCTCACAACTTAGAAAGTGCACAATTACAAATTATAGATATGAGTTTGCATTTGTGAAGTATATTATGCAAAATTCAACATCTCTACGGTGCATGGCACTCTACACTCCTCCTTCATTAGACGATCAGTTCGAGAAGCTTGAAATTCTTAATGAATTATTTTCAATTAGGGAGAGAACTTCAAAATGTGAAATTGTTTTTATTTGATAGTAATGGTAACTGGTTTCTAGTTGCAATTTTTCCTAGATGATTACGTTTGTTTATGTTTCTTTATGTGATGCAAGTTGGTTATGCAATGCTAACTTTTGTTTATGAGGTAAAAGATCATATAATCTCAAGATAATCGTTTATGGTTTAGTCTGCCGTTTTATTTTGGATCGGTTTATATGATTTGGACTGTACTATGAACCAATCAGTTAATAAATTTTGCTGCTTAAATAAAAAGTATAACAATACTAGTAAATTTCAATAAAGAATATTCACTCAAATCAATGAATTACAATTTCAATGTCAAAAACACATCATGTTTAAATAAATTTCTCACCCGAAAAAATAAAAAGGTTCACTCTCTGCCCTCAAGTAGCCTCAACTCACAATTTAAAAAATAAAGTAACCAATGAAAAACAACATCTCAACATTGAATTACAAAGAGGCAAAAAAAAAAAGTTAAAACAAATTAAAGCCAAAATCAAATTGAAGTTAACACTTAGGAAGATCAGCTGGAGGTGGAAGCACCTTCTGATTTGGGAGCTTTCCATCCAAAACAATCCATGCCATCTTAAGACCCCAACTTGTGTGGATTTCTAAGTGACAATGCATGAACCACACCCCTGCACACATAATTAAACATTATGTAATCCCTTTTATTTTATGTTAATTATGACAATGAAGGTTCTTAGGGTAAAGGGTCCGAGTAATCGGAAATTTGATATAGAGGTCTTAAAGTCCGATAAAAAATTGTTTCACCTATGAATCGAACTCTGGTGCTCTTAATTGAATTAACCTTAACCACTTGAGCTCAATCGTTTGAGCAATAACTATTGAACTTAAATGTAAATTTAAATCGTAATATGAATAAATTATGAACTAACCTGGATTATCTGCTAGGAATCTTATAGCAACCCATCCACCAGATGGAACACCAACTGTATTCCTTTCAACAGGATCAACTAGGTTAAATTTTTGTGGATCCTTATTTGAATCAAAGTTACCAAATCCTTGTCCAACAACAAAGAAGTTAAATCCATGCAAATGAAGAGGGTGACTTTCAACACCAAGAATACTAGTGTCTTGCAGCACAAGCTCCACACTTGTGTTAAAAGGAAGAACCTCGACCTTTGTTCCATTACTCACCATAGTATTATTCGGCGGCGTGCCGGTGTAGTTGAATGGATTCAAAGGTTTACTTGGGAAATCAGTGGTGTAAATTCCATTGTTTTGTCCAAAGAAATGAGTCTGAAGAAGTGCTGTGGTTGGCATTGTGAATGATACATTGTTCACTGATGCTGCAAACATTGTTCCATTTGGTCCTTGACATGTTTGGTTCTTGCTTTTGCAAGGATTTGTACCAAGGCCTACTGTGAAGAAAAAGTGCTTATCAACTTTTTGAGGAACATTAGCTGGAAACTGAGCATTTGCTAAGCTATGAAGTTTGTTAGTGTAATTTGTTGCAAATGAAGTGTCATTAAGTTGAGGAAGAATAGGTTTGAAAAGTGGAAGTTTTTTGAGTGAAGAATTTGAATGGTGAGTATTAAATGGAATTTCATATTCTATGATTCCAGCAACTGTTGAGTTGTCAAAAGTTCCTTGGCCAGTGGCATATGGTCTTGCTAACATTAGGAATGTAGCATTTGGATAGTGAGGTTTGGTTTTGAGAAGAACATTAGTGGTTTGTCCAGGGGCAATTAGGATTGTGTTTGTGACAAAAGGTTTTACATAAACTGCATCTGCTTCAACAACTGTTAGGGTGTGGTTTGCTATGCTGTAGAATAATTCGTCGTTTAGTGCAGCGTTGATTAAACGGAGTAGGTAAGTCTTTCCTGGCTTCACCTTTAGCTTGAATGTATCTGTAGATAATTACATGTTATATTTAGACGTTGTTTGGATAAATAGATTAATTAAGCACTTATAGTATAAGCGATTATACATAAGTTATTTTTATAAGAAAAGATAAAATAAAGTTAAATTGTTTGTATATAAACGATAAGTTGTTTCCATAAGCTATTTTGAAAAGTATAAAGAAATAAGCATTAAATAATTTATGGACAACCTTATTCCATAATCTCTCTGAGATAGTCTCACAAATATGTATGCGAGTAGATAAACTCAAATTAGTCAATCTGAACAACCTCTTAAATTATATTGTTGGTGATATTTTTTAAGAAGCATATATATAATTCTATAAACTAGTAGTAGAAATAGTATAGACCATATTGCACAAATTGGTGGCTAAAGTATATAGTGAATGTGCACTTGTTTTTTCTCTTGGTTATTGTGATAATTGGAATTATATGAACTTATTTTTATAGGGTCCATATTTTAAATTGTAGTCATTATTTGTAGGTCCACATTTTTCATTCCTAACATAGGTGTTGATTTGTACTTGATATACCTTTAGCAGAACAATTATACAATGGTCCTGGAAGTCCATTGATTGTATATGCATCAGAGACATTTGGTCCTCCACCAGTTTGTAGAGCTTGTGCAATGATTGCCTCAGGATCTGCATTGAACCATTCACCTAAAACCAAAATTAAATTTTAATTAGATTATGCTAATCAAGTTAGGTATAGTACAAGGTTCATCCCTTAAGTAATTTCATTACCAAATATGATAGGAACTTCCTTGTGAGGTTTTGCAAAAGGGTATTGAACATTTTTCTTGGGAAGAATGATGAGAGGACCATAGAGTGTTGACCTTAACCAAGATATGTGAGCATGCCAAAAGAGTGTTCCTCTTTGGCCTTTAATTGTGTAATTGTAAACATAGCTTTGACCTGTTTGAATGGGGCATTGTGTCACATATGCTGGTCCATCTGCCCAACCTGATTGAAGTTGTCTAATTCCATGCCTATTTCAAAGAGAGCCAAGTTTTGTACACATTAATTTTATGCTCAAAGGTTAATAAATATATACTCCTCCGTCTCAAATATAAGAAAAGATTCCTTTTTTAGGTACATTGAATAATTAATGTATCTGCTTTACAATGTAAACCAGATACATTAACTGCTCAATGAACCTAAAAAATGAATCTAATGTAAAGCAGATACATTAATTATTCAATGTACCTAAAAAAAGAATCTTTTCTTATATTTAAGACTAGAGGGAGTAAAAATTTAACTTAAACACAGACTAATTTACCCTTATTTATTGTTTTTTATTCATATTTTTTTTGAACGAAAAATGAATAGTTGGAAACTTAACCATTACAACAACTTTTATTTTTATTCATATTTATAATTTCAGATTATCATACTACTAATATCCATCACACTTAATCTCAATTTTTCACATTTTTCGATAACTTTTCTTTTTATAAAAACAATAATCATTAACTTTTTGTTTCATTAATTTTGCAAATTAATTACTCATCTATTTTTATTGTAAGAAATTTGATTAACATAAATTTATTTAATGTACTGTTTTGAGTTTTCTAAGGGTATAAAGAAAACATTGTCTAATTATACTTTGATTTTTTTTTGGTTTACATTATACTTTGATATTCTAAATAAACCAAAATTTTGGGACATAAATAAAAACTTAAAAGGATAAAAATACCAACATTTTTTACTATATTTTACAAAATGCTTGGTTTTTACCAGTGAATGGAGATGTTGTTCTGCACGTGGTTAACCACTTTGATGATAAGACGATCGCCTTCTCTAGCGACGATGCGAGGCCCCGGAAATTGACCATTCACTGTTACCATGCTCTTTTTGTGACACAATCTTGTTACATTTTCATGTCTTATCTGCATTAATATATAACCAAAATTTTGTTACATGCAGAACAAAACCAAGAAGTAAACTTAAAACACAACAAAATTGTAAGAAAATGGTAAAGACTAAAGAGTGTTTAGCTCTCTCTCAACCAATATATTCTTCTTGTTGTCAAAGTAAGAGGGTTCTGTCTAATATGTCACTTCAATATATATGTTGGTACCATATTTTTGTATTACCATATGTCAATATCATGAAATATAATCCAAATGCATCTGAATCGACAATCATCAACTAGATAGATATGATGATTGTGTCAAAAGAAAACAAGACATAATTATAGTAAGTTTACATGGTTAAGTGTTCATTTTTGTGCTCATTTAGTTTGCTTAGATATGTTGTTAGTTAGGTGATTGGTTACATCTCTATTAAAATAAAATAGTTTTCCCGGCTTCTTGGAAAGAAAAGATAAATATTTCTTATATATTGTGGCCCCATAGCAATAAGTTTTTTAAGTAAAAATATTTATTTAAAAAAAAACAGAAAACAGAAACAAAAGAACAAAAATATCGGGACAAAATCAAAACTCATACTATATATACAAATTTAATACCACCCTTAACTTGAGAGGAGCCATTTTTGTGTGGACCTAGAATATTTAGAGACATGATTTGATCACATTTATAAAAATGAATATCACATAGTTATTTAAAAAACACTCCTTATTTAATTATTACATTTTGGACAAAACTTTTTTAGGTGTTTTTCGTATGGTTCTTAACTAATAATACAACTTTTTTTGGAGATAACAAACTTTGAGAGAATTATGGATTTAAGAAAATCATGATGAATTTAGGCCCCGTTTGGATAAACAGCTTATATAGATGCTTATAGCATTAGGGCTTATAACATTAGAGCTTACATCGTAAGCTCTTATACTTGATAAGTTATTTATGTTTTGATATGTACACTAAAAAGTACTTACATAAATTGAAGTGTTTGGATGTGACATTACATAAGCAATTATCGAAATTTTAAATATTTTTAATTTAACAAAAAAATCAAAGAATCGAACCACAATTATC
>Ga0228711_1009195_pt1 | contig 13524 bp, 4 predicted proteins | sample MedpolnodulmetaG_2_FD_177996 | JGI IMG/M metagenome (GOLD analysis project Ga0228711, IMG submission 177996) | Root nodule microbial communities from Medicago polymorpha collected in Santa Monica, California, United States - brown nodules | ecosystem: Host-associated > Plants > Roots > Nodule...
GCTACATTGTAACTAACTCCCATTATTCAATCAATAAGAAATATCAATTTTCTCTCTGTTTCTTCTACTCTAAGCTTCCATTTTCTCTGATTTCACCATGTCTATGGTGAACTTCAACAGTTTGAATTACGACTGATGGATGTATCCACGTTTAGTGTCCGACACGTCTCAGATATGATTATTTTGAATGGAGAAACCTATGAGAAACCCAAACAAAGGACTATTGATGTGGGACCAAAAAAAGTTAAAGGAATGTATGTAATTTGATAACTGTAATGACACTCCATGTTGTTACTGAAAGTAGAGTTTTTACTATTATTTTTAATTTTAATGTAGTAATCGCCTAATTGGTGTAATTTCATACAGAAAAAATACTGGATGGAAGCAATGGAGACGTAGCTGTTGATCAGTATCATCGTTATAAGGTATATCCAATTTGATATAAAAGCATTCTCTTGATCTTGTAAATCTTACATCATTGTAATTATTGTATGCCAAAATCCATCAACCATTACAATATTTGTACAATTTAAGAATAATTGATTTGTATAAAGTATAATTGCAATAATAGATTTTACCTTATGAAGCTCTAATATTTTGTTTGCAATTTTTTTGTCTAGTATATGTGCTAACCATTTTTACATTTTAATAGGATGATGTTGCAATCATGAAGTATATGAATACAGATGCATACAGATTCTCCATCTCTTGGCCAAGAATATTGCCAAGTAATAACAAATGTTCAATTTAGTCACATCGTTCAATTCACATAGAGTTTCATCTTTCATTTACATTAACTTATTAACAGCTCTAACAAATATGCAGAAGGAAAAGTAAGTGAAGGTATAAACCAAGAAGGAATCAAATATTACAACAACCTGATCAATGAGCTACTTGATAATGGTAATGCATATTAATCCATGTTTCACAAGTATATTCATGATGCTCATAAATTTTGTTTTTACTAAGTAATGTTCATAATCATAGTAATATAAATTGATGGACTTTTTGATACAGGTCTGGTACCATTTGTGACCCTTTTCCACTGGGATCTTCCCCAAGCTTTACAAGACGAGTACAGCGGCTTCTTAAGCCCTGATATTATGTAAGTTGCACGGCGCATATTTTCATTCAAGCAATAATAATAAAACGATGGCTACTTATATAAATTGAATTTTTATTTAACAGCGTTGAATTTATATGTGCACAATCCATGATAGAGCTTTATGACGTCGTTTAAACATGTGGTTAACCCCACATGGTGATATATGGTTTGATTGCTGATGTTTTTGTTGTTAATTTCTATATATATGCAGAAATGATTTTCAAGACTATGCAGAGCTATGCTTCAAGGAATTCGGAGACCGAGTGAAGTATTGGATTACCTTCAATGAGCCACACTCTTACAGTTTGGGTACAGAACCTTACACAGCCTCACACTACCAACTCCTTGCTCATGCAGCTGCTGTCAAACTTTATAGAACCAATCATCAGGTGCCACACCGAAGAACCATAAACCTTTCTTGTATTTGTTATGATTTTCCGAAAACTTTAACAAACTCAAATTAATGGCATCAGGCTTCTCAAAATGGTTCAATGGGCATCACCTTAAATTGTCACTGGTTTTTGCCGTTCTCAAATGACACGTTAGATCATCAAGCTTCCGAACGTGCTCTTGATTTCATGTTTGGATGGTAATGTTGCATTTATTCACAATTGTCCGCAAAATCATGGATTGCAACTTAATTGCGCCCACAATTTAAAATCTTATTTATAGGTTTATGCAGCCACTGACAACAGGAGAGTATCCACTAAGCATGGTGTCTTTTGTCGGAAATCGTTTACCAAAGTTCACCAGAGAGCAATCTAAGATGCTTATTGGCTCATTTGATTTTATTGGAATCAATTACTACACCTCCAATTATGCTGCTAATATACCACAATCAAATAATGACACAAGCACACCTGGATATTTCAAGGATACTCATGCCAATTTAACAAGTAAGAATACCTTGATCACAACTCCTTATGAAGAATTGAAATAACCTAAAAACATTGATAGAAAAATCAATTTGTCAGATACTTTCCTTTGATTTTCTATTCCATGAAAAGAAGATAATTTATTTGCTTTACGTAAAACATTTTGTGCTATGACTTTTGACAGCTGAGCGTAACGGGATACCAATTGGACCAAGGGTGAGTAAGACTCTATTGCAGTTACTGCTATATCCGAGATATGAATGTGTGTGTATGTGCGCGTCCGCGTGTATTGACATTTATACAACCATATACTAAGAAACGACATTTATATACAGGCTGCTTCACCTTGGCTATTTGTTTATCCAAGGGGGATTCAAGAACTGCTATTGTACACAAAGACAAAGTATAACAATCCTTTGATTTACATAACAGAAAATGGTACTACTTTTACAATATGCATTTAACATAAAATTCAATATAATATAGCTGAAGTTAGTTTGTAAATCAAACTTTTTATGCATATTAAATCTACTTAATTTTCATTCTTAAGAGAGAGGACTCCTAATCTTGTCTTACTCTTGATACATTGTTTAATTCTTCTTTTTCTTCCTAGTCAAATCAATTGCATACTAAACTAAAATTTTAATAATCAAATTTAGGTATGGACGAGTTAAATGATCCAACACTATCACTTGAAGAGGCGCTCATGGATACTTACAGAATCGATTACTTTTATCGACATCTTTATTATATTTCATCTGCAATCAAGTAAATAGAACCATCTCTCCACTTATTTCATATTGAATCACATTATTTTCACACTCTATCCTTACCTAGTTTCTTTTCCTATCTCTAATCTATAATTATTTTTGACCTTTTTTGGTTAAGGCATGGTGTGAAAGTACAAGGATATTTTGCATGGTCACTTTTGGACAACTTTGAATGGCTAGCCGGATACACCAGACGTTTTGGAATTAACTTTGTAGATTACAAAGATAATCTTAAAAGACACCAAAAGCTTTCTGCCCATTGGTTTAAGAATTTTCTTAAAAAGCAGTAGGGCATATGGGTGATTGAAGGTACGGTTAAAAAGCATGTATGCAAATATTTGTATTATTCGTAGTTAAAAATAGTGTGTTTGTGCTTTTTTTTTAATATTTGAAATTTCACAATGAATGTAGATGCAGAATGAGACTCAATGAATGATTGACTCTAGACTTTTGAAATTTCACAAGTCAGATAGGTTCTTAAGTCTATTTGATTCATGTTCTTATTAGGATTTTAAGGCTAAGAAGACCATTTCTTGTTTCTAAATGATGTCAAGTCTTTCTAAATAAGAGTGAAATTAGGACACATGCAAACTAAATACGTTTGATAATTCACAACTCCATATGATGTTAAACCTAATGGATTCATGTTTTTCTTAGGATATTAAGCCAATTGGTACATTTATTTTTTGTTTGGGAAGTTGAGTTATCAATGTCGTGTGCGGTCAAAGTAATTTTGAAAATATATTACAAGATAATTAACATTGATCATCTCACAAGGATCTCTAATTCGTGAATAACCAATTCAAGAACAAAATTCCGGAAATGTTAAATAGGGGGTTTTCATCGAAAACTGTTTTAATAAGACAAAAGAACAATCAAATCAAGATGACCTATTCACTGGTCATGAAGATGTTCATGGGATACATCATAGGTTCAAGGAAGTATTCCTTTTCATGATTCTAATCATGTTTGACTGGAAGATTAACCAATCAAACAATGATGAATCTTATACGAATTCCTACTAAAACAGATTACAACCCATATTATATAATTAATTGAAATTCTTGCACAACTGTTACAAAAACATAATCAATTTAAAAACATAATTCAATCAAACTATAAAACTAGCACGATAGGTTCTAACAAACCCCATTTGAATTAAGACAAACAATCGTTCAGATTAATTCAAATAATCTTATCTCTAATTTGAATTATCAACCTATTACTTTAATTTAGATAAAAGCAACAAAGAAATTCCTTCGTTAACCAACAATCAGAAATCAAAATTGCAAGACTAAGAATTGAAAGAAAACAAATATAATCATAGAAAGGGAATTAATATTATAAACCGAAACTCAATATCCTCAATGAACCATCTGTAAATAGTGAACCGACCTACACTACAAGAAAACAACGTTTTAGCGTCGGCCTAAAACCCACTCTAACAGGGCAAAAACCGATGCTAACACTGAATTATAGTCGGGCTAGCGTCGCTATCGAGGGCAGGCTAAACATTTTGAAGCTACTGGGTAGAGTTGGAAGTCTGTCCTCCAAGGCTAATATAATGTCGGTTTAGCCGAGTTTAAAATCGACTCTTCACGCGGTAGAGGCTTTTAAATTCAAAATAAAAAAATCAACAAAATTATTTAGAGTTTGCTTTTCCGAAGCTATCGTTAAAATTTAGAGTCGGCTAATCTACCGCTAAAGTCAACATTAAGCCAGTCCACTAAATCTTATTGTTAAAATTTAGAGTTGGCTAATTTAGAGTTGATATGACTGACGCTAATATATTTTTTTCTTGCTATTTTTACTTTATACCCTGTTATGCAAAACAACCTCAAATCTGCAAAACATTTCGTTTCATACCCTGTTTTGCAAAACAATACCACAAATCTGCTAAATATTTCACTTTATATCATGTTTGCCGGTAATAACAATAAACTAGTTAGCACATCAAGTAAGCTACAAAAAGTAATATTGTGCTAATATAAGAAACACATTCAGTTTAACACTTTAACTGCTGTTGTGATACTACAAAAGAGCCTAAAACTACAAAATATCAAAGTTACGACCACAGTAACATTCTCATGTCATAATAGATTACCAATAAAATAAGCAAGTCCAAAAAAAGTCGTTGTAGTACTAAAACTAGTCTAAAACAACCAAGGTCAAGAGTCACTATGGAATGATTGGTCGTTCAAGGTATCATCATAATGAGGACGTGAAGGAGGTTGGGTGTCACTACATGATTCGTTACCAGATCGATGGTCGCGCTCCATAAATAATATTTTAAAGTCAACCATTCGAATCATCAATTGCTTGTTTAGGTCTATAATCACTTGAGATTGAGTTAATGCATCATCAGCCTTTTGTTAAGCTCTAACAGCCTTATCCTCAATTGTAACTTTAGCCGCCCTCTCCGCCTCCAAAGACATCTCATACATGGAATCTTGAGAATTTTGAGTAAATGACATGCACCCACGCCGAAGGTTGACAAACAAGTTTGTTGTGCCATAAACTCTACCACGGGTACGACCCCTTGCAGACTCGGTCCATAACCTAAGTTTTGTTCCTCGTTTAACTTCTTGCACACCATCTCCAGTTCTTTCATCAATCTGGGCTTGTATTGTACTCAATTTATTATTAAATGATTCATGCTCAATAGAGAAAAAATATAAATATTTAATGGTATTCATTAACCGAAAAAATATGTCATGAGGCATTATTTATAGGTAATTCTCATGGTTTCAACATTGTTACAAAACTAATCTAACCATCATAATATAAGCCAATTGGATTCATGTTTTTCTTAGGATATTAAGCCAATTGGTACATGATGAACTGGTAATTGAATTTCTCTGATATTTCAACATGCAAAAGTTGAAATTGAATTTTGTTATGTATCTTAAATGCTAGGAGTCCTAGGACATTATAGGAGGAGACATATTTTAGAATTAGTCTACATTGTGTATAAGATATAATATGTAGGATTCATGGAATGTATGATAGAAAGACACTAGTAGAAGCCAAATAAATGTCAAAAAATAAATACAGTCAATAACTTACATAAGTCGACTCTGATATACTATCCACCAATTAACCAGTCTCCCTCTTGTGAGTTTGTAGAAATAATTCATCGGGGAGCAAATCCCTTTGAAGATTATTGAACTTCAAATCATAAAAGATTGAAATAATCAGTATAGAAATAATTAGTATAAATGATCCAGGAGTCAATTTTCATTAATATAAGTGCAATAGGTTTTATTAACATCAATAGACAACTTAGATACAAGACTTCAAATTCAGAGTGTCATTTTCACTTAAGAGCTCAAGTGCCACATCAATATGAGCCTTGCGGCCTGAGGTGTGGACTGCTCTGCCTTTTGCTTAAGCTCGATTTGTCTTACTTTGATAGGAGCATTTCAAGAAATCAGGGTTTGTTTTCCAGTAGGTTTCAAGAGCAGTCCAAACATCCCGACTTATCCATCCAGTCCGCCCTTTCTTCCTTAGCTTTGTAAGCATGTATGTTAGTCATTTAACTCCTTTTTGTGCAAACACGCGATAGACAAAACCTTGATCACGAGGATCCCAAGATACATTCTCCTGCAAATTCAACAACCAAACATTCATTAAGTATTGGCTCACAATTTCTACAAGCAAACTGGTTGTGTGACATAAACTGGTTGTTCATGTCCTGAAAATATCATTACAGCTGTTTCTAATTACTAATTATTCAATACCAAGATATATATATATATATATATATATATATATATATATATATATATATATATATATATAGACAAATTCAACAAGCAAACATTCATTAAGCCAAATCCAAAGCATCCATGTATAGGATTGAAATACCAGTTTATATTTCCAAACCAAATTTATCTTTCATTAGCACATCAAGCTCTCCCTTACTATTATAAAAATTCTTTTAGCAAAACTAACATTATAATTCATTATTTTTAACTTATTTAACGCAAGAATAAGTCATATCACAATCGGTAGATTTTGTCAGTATAAGATATTGTTCCAATTATATGTTTAAATAGGATAAAATTGGCTAAGATTAAGAATAAGACTAAGTGATTATCGTTCATCCAAGGGCTTTTGTAGCAAAGATTAACTCATTCAAATTGACAAAATAATTTCTATTTGGCAAATACTTACTCCAAATTGTGCAAACCATTCTGCTTTAACTATGTTATAATCTGACTCGGGGTTGAGTTGACCCCAACAATGGATAGGTTTATAAAATTGTTTTCGAATGGCATAGCCAATGGATTTTGAAACATGATAGGAAGGTACGAGTCTGCAAAGTATTAAAAGACTCATATGGAGTTACTGATCAATCATAAATAATTAGAAAAATGTAAATAACAATGTCACATGCAGAAACACTAAATATCTAAACTAACAAATGAGGGGATTTAAAATTGTTTCATACATGTAACTTACCCTTTACCAAAAGGTCGTATAATGATCCACCCCTTATTATCTGTCCTTGGCAATTGTTGAGGAACATTCCCTTGGCACACCTCCACCTCCTCCTCCTCCTCAGCCTCCTCATCCTCATCCTCATTATCATCATCATCCACATCATGGTACGTTTGTTGCACATCCTCATTTGCTGAAGCCTCACATTAGGCATGATGTGAATTGTTAACCATTGATTCAAGGCCTAAACCTTGAGTCGGCAAAAACCTGAATACCTCGGGGGTAGAGGAATGAATAGGTGATGGTGTTGGTCCTACAATCTGAGCTGGTGTTGTAGTCTTAGCCGGTGCTAAAGTCTTATACGATGCCACAAACTTAGTTGGTGTTGAAGCCTTAGTCGGTACTGTAGTCTTAGTTGGTGCCTTAATTTGAGTTGGTGTTGCAATCTAAGGTGGTAAACGAGGCTGATACGGGGCTGTGGAGGCCTGAACAAATTTTTGTGTGGTAGATTTCTTTTGACGAATGAGATTCCGCTGCTCATGAAGTTTTCCTAGAGGAAACATTCCCTCGTTTTCCCTTAGTATGATTTATCTTTTGTTTCTTGCTGCCACCTTTGTTAGTCATTTCTTGTCATACAATATAAGTCAATATAATGAACACATCTTCAATTGAAAAAATAAATTGTGATAGAAATTGTGTTTTCGAGACTCTTTTATTTATTTATTTATTTATTTTGTTGCAAAACAGGGTATAAAATGAAATGAATTGTGAGTACTTGTCTCAAACATGTATGTTTTCTTTTGCAAGCAACCTTACGCTAATCAAATTGAAAATCAAAGTTAGTTTCTCTAATATAAAACTAAAAGGTCGAAAAGATAATTAAGCAATCATGGTTGCAATTGACCCCTAAGCCTACAATTGATAAACCTTTTGAGGTTTTTTTTAATTAACCAATTTATTTGAAACTCCCCACCAGAACAAGACAGACAGGCATAGGCAAAAACCGTACAAACACTCCAGGATAGAAACCCGGTACAAACACACCAAAAGAGAAGCGAGTAATGATATTTGTACAACCATTTGGTGATAACTTTTGTGACAAACTTTTCTCTCTTCTTATAGATCAAAAACAATATAGAGAGAGAGAGAGAGAGTAAGAAGATAATGTGAGTATGAGAGAGAAAGTTGTTCAAAAGTTGTCACAAAATGGTTGTACAAATATCATTTCTCAAGAGAAGCTAAATAGAATGACATCTTTAAATAACAATGCTTCCAATGTCTAACTAAGACAACAAAAGTGCCATATATCAGCTATACCAACAACATTCAACAGCTATAACAATCCACCATTTGTCAACTCAGTTACAAAACATCAAATTTGAAAAACATCGCTTAGTTAGGAGCTCGTCTCTCAAACATATTATGCCATGTTTAGTTAAAAGATGAGATTATGAGAATATCCACTAATTTTGGTTTCAAAATCAAAGTTTTTTTTATCATATTTAGGTAAAAGATGAAAAGAGGAATAATTATAAAGGACTAATCACATTGAGCAGATTGCATTTTCTGATATGGTTTTTTTCCTAAAACAAATATGAATTTTTAATTAAATAGTGATTTATCAAAAAAAGTTGAATTATTCTAAACTAAAACAATCTTAATTTGCTAATTCCACCACACTGCATTTAAGAATCTGTTATGTCACGTTCTTATGAAAATTGTTTGTCTAAACTAAGTATGTCACACATGTTTGGTGTCGATCATTTGCGATAAAGAATAAAATCCTAAGAATTAAAATTTGAGTTCTGTTTCTACAACATAATTTGATTTCTTCATATTTTGAGTGGTTAGTTACTATCTTCATATTCATTTTGAATGAATTAAACGGGTAGGATCCATCCAATTGGCATGAAGTTTGTTTGTTGTCACGTCCTGATTTCCTTTAGTATTTTGATAGTCAAATTTCACAACATGCTATATACCATGTTTATAAAGGGTTCCAAATTTTAGTTACCAACTTCTGTAAGAATTTTGATTTATGTAGTTTTAAGAATACAAGTTCACTAGCATATTTTAAATTTTGCTGCACATGTTTATAGTTTCTTTGGAATTAAGAGTCAATCCTAAGAGAAAAATACTACATGATGAGAATTATAAATGCTAAAGTTGGTATCAAGTTCTAGAGCCACAAATGATGAATCTTATTCATGAAGGATATTCGAAGGAAAACAAAATGCAATTTGAAATGAAAAATATTTAAAATGTTCATTGCTTTAACATGCCAAATGTAATACAAAACTCTCAACACACATTTCAAATTACTATGAAGCTGAAACGATACCATATTAACATAGGAAATTAGATGAGGATTACTTTAGTTGAAGAGATCGACAAATGACATGATGACAATTGAAGATCAAGTGTTGCAGAGCGAGAGTTTCTATGTACAGTTGCGAGCGAGAGCTGAAACAACAGGCAAATGAACATGATTCAGATATGAAAGCCATTTTTCCCAATCAAAATTACTAAATAACTATACTAAACATAACTTCACAGCAAAAAAAATCATACTTCAGATTTGAGAGTTACTTTTCCCATTCAAAATAACCTAAATTTAGAAAATTTTCATCTTTTAATTAAAGTTTTTAACTTCATCATCAATCTCAAAACCTAATAAATAAACATCACAATAAGAACTCTCAATACACTATAACAAGCAGGGATTAGTAAATTATATATAAAAAAAATCATAATTTGAAGGTCACATACCTTTGTTGTTATAAGTTGAAAAATCAAGAGATTGGTAATTGACCCATCCCTTCTTTTACATCAAAACTGCACACAGATGAAAGACATTCTAGTTACACACTTACACTAACCCAACAACACAACTAGATTTGACCGTATCCACTTTTGTGGTTTAGGGCCTTCGTGGCGTAGAAATCCACCTTCGTGGTTTAGGGCCTTCGTGACGTAGAAATTTACCTTCGTGGTGTTTGGGCCTTCGTGGTGTTAGAGATCATGTGGCATAGAAATTTATCTTTGTGGTGTTAAGACCTTTGTGGTGTATAGATTTACCTTTGTGGTGATATATTGTTTGATGTTTTTAAGACATAGTCCTATTGTATTGAAGTTTATTTGTGGCACCGCGTTTTTCCTTATTTTGCATAAAACTAAATTTGTGTCTTAATTCTATGCTGAAAAATTTGTTATGTGATTAGCTACCCAATCTTCCTAGCTTTAGCTACCAATCTACATATTTTTTTCACTATAGTAATTCTGTTTCAGCTGCTTTCTGGACATAAAAATCTGCTACGAAAATGTAGAACCAAAATTGTAGTTAGTCGTGTTTTATAATTCAAAACTTACTATAATGTTAGACAAGGATTTGAGATTGATTAATGAAAGTATTTTTAATTATTTTCAATGAACTTCAAGTTGTTCTTTGATGTTTAAAGTATATTTTGGACTTATGAATATTTTTAAAAGAAAAAGATATATCTTATGCATGATTCCTTGATGAAGATTGCATGTTATTATTTGATCTTTTAATTTGTTATTGATTTTATTTTATGGGCTTACTTATGGTTAGTCTTCAACACCTATAAAATAAAATCAATAACAAAGTAAAAGATCAAATAATAACATGTAATCTTCATCAAGGAATCATGCATAAGATATATCTTTTTCTTTTAAAAATATTCATAAGCCCAAAGTATGCTTTAAACATCAAGAACAACTTTAAGTTGATTGAAAATAAATTAAAAATACTTCCATTAATCAATCTCAAATCCTTGTCAAGCATTATACTAAGTTTTAAATTATAAAACAGGACTAACTACAATTTTGCTACTACATTTTCGTAGCAGATTTTTATGTCCAGAAAGTAGCTGAAACAATATTACTATAGTGAAAAAAAATGCAGATTGGTAGTTAAAGCTAAGCAGATTTGGCAGCTAATCACATGACAAATTTTTCAGCATAGAATTAACACACAAATTTAGTTTTATGCAAAATAAGGAAAAATACAGTGCCACAAAATAAACTTTAATACAAAAGGAGTATGGCTTAAAAACATCAAACAATATAACACCACAAAGATAATTCTATACACCACAAAGGTAAGTTTCTATGCCACATGGGCTCTAACACCACGAAGGTAAATACACACTACGCCACGAAAGGCCTAACACCATGAAAGTAATTTTCTACGCCACGAAGGCCCAAACACCACAAATGTAAATTTCTACGCCACGGAGGCCCTAAACCACGAAGGTGAATTTCTATGCCACGAAGGCCCTAAACCATAAAAGTGGATACGGTCAAATCTAGTTGTGTTGTTGGGTTAGTGTAAGTGTGTAACTAGACTGTCTTTCATCTGTGTGGAGCGTTGATGTAAAAGAAGGGATAAGTCAATTACCAATCTCTTGATTTTTCAACTTATAACAATAAAGGTATGTGACCTTTGTCAAATTATGATTTTTTTTTATATATAATTTATTAATCCCTGCTTATTATAGTGTATTGAGAGTTCTTATTGTGATGTTTATTTATTAGGTTTTGAGATTGATGATGAAGTTAAAAACTTTAATTAAAAGATAGAAATTTTTCTAAATTTAAGGTATGTTGAATGGGAAAAGTAACTCTCAAATCTGATGTATGAATTTTTTTACTGTGAAGTTTTGTTGGGTATAGTTATTTACTAATTTTTATTGAGAAAAATGACTTTCAAATCTGAATCATGTTCAATTTCCTGTGGTTTCAACTCTCGCTTGCAACTCTAGATAGAAACTCTCGCTCTGCCGCACTTGATCTTCAATTTTCATCCTGTCCTTTGTCGATATCTTTAACCAAGGTAATCTCCATCTAATTTTCCGTGTTACCATGGAATTGTTTCAGCTTAAATGTGGGTTGAGTTTTGTGTTGCTTTTGGCCTTTCAAAGCAATGGACATTTTAAATATTTTACATTTCAAATTGCATTTTGTTTTCCTTCGAATATCCTTCATGAATAAGATTTATCATTTGTGGCTCTAGAACATGATACCAACTTTAGCATTTATAATTTTCATCATATAGTATTTTTTTTCTTAGGATTGACTCTTAATTCCAAATAAACTATAAACATGTGTAGCAAAATTTAAAATAAGCTAGTGAACTTGTATTCTTAACACTACATAAATCAAAATTCTTACAGAAGTTCGTAACTATAATCTGGAACCCTTTATAAACATGGTATCTAGCATGTTGTGAAATTTGACTATCAAAATAATAAAGGAAATCATGACATGACAACAAACAAATTTCATGTCAATTGAATGGATCCTACTCGTTTAATTCATTCAAAATGAATATAAAGATTCCAACTAACCACTCAAAATATGAAGAAATCAAATTATGCAGTAGAAACAGAACTCAAATTTTAATTCTCAACATTTTATTCTTTATTGCAGATGATCGACACCAAACACGTGTGAGATACTGAGTTTAGACAAACAATTTTCATAAGAACATGATATAACATATTCTTAAATGCAGTGTGGTGGACTTGACAAATTAAAATTGTCCTAGTTTAGAATAATTCAACTTTTTTGATAAACCATTATTTAATTAAAAATTTAGAATTTTTTTTTAGAAAAAAACAATATTAGAAAATGCAATCTACTCAATGTGATTAGTCCTTATAATTAGTCTTCTTTTCATCTTTTACCTAAATATGATAAAAAAATTATGATTTTGAAACCAGAATTAGTGGATATTCTCATAATCTCATTTTTTTTTAACTAAACATGTCATAATATGTTTGAGAGACGAACTTCTAAAAAAGCGATGTTTTTCAAATTTGATGTTCTATAACTAAGTTGACAAATGGTGGATTGTTATAGCTGTTGTATGTTGCTTGTATAGTTGATATATGTCCGGTTCTTGTTTTCTGTTGTCATATAGTAAAGTAGTGGGTATATGACACTTTTGTTGTCTTAGCTAGGCATTGGAAGCATTTTTATTTAAAGATGGAATTCTATTTAGCTTCTCTTTTGGTGTATTCGTACTGTGTTTCTATCCTGGAGTGTTTGTACTGTTTTTGCCTATGTATGTCCGTCTTGTTAAAGTGGGGGGTTTCAAATAAATCGGCTGATTAAAAAAAAAAACTCTCAAAAGGTTTATCAGTTGTAGGCTTAGAGGTCAATTGTAACCATGATTGTTTACTTATCTTTTCGACCTTTTAATTTTATATTATAGCAGCTAACTTTGATTTGCAATTTGATTGGCATAAGGTTGCTTGCAAATGAAAACATACATGTCTGAGCCAAGTACTCACAATTCATTTCATTT
>Ga0228711_1009196_pt1 | contig 13524 bp, 6 predicted proteins | sample MedpolnodulmetaG_2_FD_177996 | JGI IMG/M metagenome (GOLD analysis project Ga0228711, IMG submission 177996) | Root nodule microbial communities from Medicago polymorpha collected in Santa Monica, California, United States - brown nodules | ecosystem: Host-associated > Plants > Roots > Nodule...
AAAATAATTTTTCATTTTGAGGCTAAAATTGATTTTTTTTTTTTTTAATAAAATGGATTTTTCAAAAATCTAAAACAAACGCTACAAAAAAAAATGATTTTTTGGTTCAAAAAATATTTTTTTTTTCAAAGGAATCTCAAACAAACGGGCCCTTAGCATGGAGGGAAAATAAACTTTGAAAAATGGATTTTCAAGTACAATCACATCCCTCATCTCTAGAGGATTAGGTTTTGCCATACAAAACAAATAGACCAATATTACAATCAAAACCGATATTTACAGGAAATAATAAATGATATCAAAAGAAAATAAAGATCGAATGCAACACCTTCAAAGTAAAATCCGGAAAACTTTTCAATCCCTTAGATTGAAACTATAGTAAAATAAAAACATGTATATCTCAGTTCATATTTCGAGATAAAAAAAAAACCTAAATGAAGAAGGTTTTCCTAGGGTTCTCTATCAATCTCTAAGCCACATAATTAGGCCAACTATATGGCATAAAATATAACGAGTTGCCCACGGTAACACTTTAAGAAATTTTTTGTTGAGTCTGCAAGAACTATAAGTTAAAGTTTTCAAGAGGATTATGAAAATTCTTTCCCGAGGGTCTAAAAATTGGTCCTAATTCTATAGGATTATTAAGATATATTTATGAACTTCGCTCAGACAAAATGATGAGTTGGGTATTCATGCACATAACCATTATAGTCATAATAAAGCCTCTCCCCCTTGGAAATGTCTCGAGTAGCAACCAATAAGACCCGGCTTTCACCATTAACATCATATCTCACACATTTACAGTTCTGCTTCTTCCTGCCTTCCCTGCATATAAATTGGACATGTTTTAAAACAAGAAGCCGAAGAAATAGCAATATCATTGCACAAAAGAAAAGGTATTAGCATTTTACGATAGTAGAGTCCTCAAAATTTTAGTTCTTTAAAGAGAATACCAAAGCTAAACAACATATAAAATGGACTGCAAGAAGGATTATTTGAAATAAGAATGTCAAAATGAATGGTATGCCACAGAAAAATGGTCGTTCACATCACCCCTAGTGTTCTATCCCTTTAATTCAAGATTAACATGCAATAAGTGAGACAGGCTTACTGAGTATGATTGTTGATGCCACTGATGAAGCGAGCAATGTTTCCACGTTTATCAGCACAGATAACAAGACTGTCAGCAGCTTCTGCTGCAATAATCAGCGTCATCATACTGTCACAATCATCAGATTCTCGCTTCTTTATATAATCAACATCGCCAGTGTATTCAGCAATAAATGTCATATCTTTGATTGGGCTATCAGCCTCCACAGTATAGCTACATTGCATATCAAGGAAAATCCAAGAAAAGTTAAGATAACATAAACAATGATTTCCAACTTTATGGTATGAGTGTAAGATGAGTATGTACCCTTGGCATGAATCATAAACGACCATTAAGGGAGGGAATTGGCCTCGTTTAGTCATGGCTATGCAGCGTTTTAAGGTCTTTGTATCTTCCTTAGTAAGAGCCTGAGAGGAAAACAAACAAATAGTCTATCAAACTAGAACACAATAACGGAGATATGCATGCTAATTAGCCGATTTGCAAAAGGTCCGTTTGTAAGTGTGAGAAAACTACAAGAAAATTAATTAGTTGAGACCTGCATGCCACCGTTCTCTAAAATGGATCGATTAGCAGATCTAGGAGCCATTCCTGGAAAATACGTCAGCTTATTACTGAACTCTATATCCAATGCTGTTAAAGCGGTAGCAAGGGAAGCCAATTGTTTCAGCCTCCTATCAGGATCTTCTGTAGGAACAAATGGTAGAAGCCTTCTCCTTTTCTTCTGTACCACCAGAGGTCTTGGACGTCTCCGACGCTTCATAGCAGCATCTAAAGTCCATAATGGATAAATTAAGAAGAAAAGAACTTCCAATTAGATATCATGTATATATATATATATATATATAGACATCAACACAGCTGAAGCAGAATTATACTTTAAAATACTCTTAACAGATCACCCGAGTACTTTTGAAGTTAGAACATGTCATCAAAACATAAAAAAGTTGTAGGAAAAAAAAAGGTATTTAAAAGTTAACTGTTTAGATTCATTTATCAATTAAATATTTTCTAAAGATTTGTAGTACATCTAGTAGAAGTAACATGAGTAAATGTGTTTACCATTCTAGGTAAACATAAGCATACAAGAACAATTTCAGCAAAAACATGAAGGAACAAATATCGAAAGGGATATGAACATGCATCATTTATTATGTTTCATTCATTAGTTATAATGAAGAGATCTTATACACCTAGTAAGCCAAAAAAAAATTATGTCTTTTGAAAATGCATGAATATTAGATACTATAATGAACAAGTTATCCTAGTAACTTATTATCTGGCAAATCATGGACTGCTTTTGAATCAATTTATCCACATTGATGTCAGATTATACTTTCTAACTTCAAGGCGCAGTATAATTTGTGACTCCGGCATCCATTTCAATTCTTCTTGTTCCGTGAAGACTCCAACTTAATCGCTTAGTCTTTTGTGTCACTAAGCATTGTTTTCCTTTTGATGTCTCTATTTCAAGTGCCATTAAACTATCGTATCTCTATTGTCAGGTGGTTCTTGAGTTATCTATTAAGGTAATACTGGTATGTGAAATAAATTGAAACTTGTGACATAAAAGTAATTAATAAAACATCAAACTATTACACTGGTATTTCGTACAAAGTCATTTAGGGATGTTAGAATTAACCACTTAGCCAGAACCCCAACAAATTTTCAGAAACAATCTAGTGAGATTAAGAATATGGTCATATAGTTCTATTTATTTAAGAACCCTATCAGAAAAAGAAAACTATAACAACTGCTAAGCAGTTAGGCATTTGATCGGGCCTCCTTTGCCTTCAAATCAAACAGAATAGGTTCGATCAACCAGTTGCACCAAAATCTGCAAGCATGTGAAATGTGACCTTGTAGCTGCCCTTACATATAACTTGTCATGCAACAGAGATTGAAAGATGAATTTTTTTCATCTAATGTATGTTTGTTTGATTTTATCCTAAGGCCAACACTACTATCGCAAAAATAGGAGGCCATGGTGGAATTTTCGGTAACCACCATAACCAATTTGTGAAGGAATGCCGGCAAATGGTGGCGCCTTAGGTTGCAATGGCGTGTTTATATGGCGGATCTTTGACCTTCCGCCATCGACAGCATTACTCAACTCACAACCCAAGTCACCAAAAACTACAACAAATCAAGCTTAAAATTTGTGGAGCCCTATGATGGAAACATCTATAGTCCATGTCCAACACAATTTGTAAAGAAACACTGCCACAAACGGGCAACTACATTTCATAAGGCTAAAAAATACTAATCCCCAAGCCATACAAGCATGCTTTGTTAACACAAAAATTTAAACAAAATCCAAATAATCATTACAAGAATTAATTCATATCTTTAATTTTTTTTAACAATTCATAATCCGTGAATCAAGATTCAATGTACAATAATTTGTTCACATATATCATAAACAAAATTCATTCCACATCACTTTCACAAAGCCAAACAACAACTGATCAAAAACTTGATTCAAACTACCAAATCAAATATCCAAACATTGCATTGACAAAATGATCATCAAACATATTAAAAAATAACGAAACAATAAAGCCAATAAAAAAATATTTTTTTAAAATATTAAATAATATCTGAATTTAACAGTAAATTACCCTGAGAAGAAGCACGATTGTTCCCTAAACCAAGAGAATCCCTACGAAGCCCGAAGAAATGGAGAATTTTCTTCTGAGAAAGCTCTGTAACACATTAAAACAATCACAAAAACAATGCCACATTAATAATCACAATCACACCTGAACAAAAAAAAACACAATTTCAATCTCTTACTTTTGAGTTTCTTGACCTTCACATCAGAACACTTGGGGCAAATCCACGGACCAATCGGAACTCGAACAACAATTGGTCTGACACATTTCATATGAAAACCATTGTCACATTTGTCACACAAAAGCAGCTCCTCCGGTTGTTCACCGGACCCACATTGCTCACACAGGAGGTCCCCGTAATCCTCCTCCTCAGCCACCGTGTACTCAGCCCTCTTATATATATTAACAAGCGACAAGGACTTCATCCCCTCCTCCTCCTCGAAGGTGGAGGAAGAGGAGGAGTATGACAGCTTCTTTTGAATTTTGTGAGGTGCATGGGTGCGGCGGATTAAGCTTGATAGCTTGATAGAAGACGGCGATGGAGACGCCGGAGCTGTCGCCGGAGCCATTCAGGTGAGGTTGATTGTGAAATTCGAAGGGTGGAATTGAGAATTTGAAGAAATTTTTTTTGATGAAAGTTTTTCTATTTTATAGACAAAGACGAGAATTTGTGTTAACTCTAAAACTGGTGGTGATAGAAAGAAAAATAATAATAATAATAATAAAAAAGTCAAAAATAATTTATTTTTTTATTATGTTTTTTTTTTCCTTTGATGTTTGTTTTTGTTTACGTTACTCTCTCACCCGCGGGAGAGTGAGACACTTACCGGTGAATGTTATGTTTGATGACGTGGAATGTTCTGGTTGGTTATGCTAACGTGCACCCTTTTTTTACACAGACTTTTATGCGTGCGCATTGTTCTGGTCTTAGCCGTTTCCATTCCATGAACCAAAAAAAAAATAAAAAATTGGCCGGGTTTGATGTCAAACTTTGACTACTTTTTTTTTTTTAAAAAAATTGGTCAAGATTATTTTTACTAAAATAGAAGAAAAATAAAAGTTTGAATCACATTAATTGTTTGGTCAAAAAACCTTTTGAATTCATTATATGGTTAAATTAGTTTTGGAATAAGATTTTTAATTCATTGTATGGTTAAATTAGTTTTGGAATAAAATTTTGAATTCATTGTATGTTTAAATTAGTTTTTGAATTTAATGATATGTCATTATTATTTTCAACGTTCTAAATATTACTCTCATCTTTTTAAATTATAAATCGTTTTAGAAAAATTTTGTCTCAAGTTATAATTTTTTTTACAATATCAGTAAAACACTAATGTTAACTTTTCTATTATATCCTTGTTATTTTTACTCCTTTTTCTTTTAATTCTTTATTTATTTTTCATATACTATTAATGAATGATACTTTTGTAAAATAACTCATAATTTTTTTTTATTTGCAATGAGTAAAACGACTTATAATTTATGCTGGAATAAGTAAGAAGTAGAGAATTGCACATTCAAATTTATGTTCTATGTTTATTAAATGTATGCAACATTTGTCTCTAGGTAGAAATTCACCTTTTTAAAGTGAAAAATATGGTCTTAGGGGTTCAAATTTTAACTATCAAATAATGTAATATTTACAACTGAGTTAAATTCATGATGACATGTATGCAACATTTGTAGTATCATATAAGTTGTAATTAGATGAATTAAATGTCTTTATATTTCTGTGTCGTATCAATAATTGAATTTCATGTATGGTTAGTGAAAAAAAAATTAACTGCAATACACCCTTCAGGCATTATTATAAACAAAATTCAACATTTTAGATTCATTCATTAAATAATGTATGTGGTCTATAATAAAGATTATATACATCATTAATTGAATGAATCTAAAATATCAAGTTTTGCTTATAATAGTGACCGGAGGGTGTATATTATGTTTCCTTTGTTTGACAATATAGTAGATTTCTTTAGAATTTCGACCCTAAATGGTATTTCCTTTAAGTATATAGAAGAAAATAGTGGTTTCCAATTTGAAAACATTATATATGAAATAAAATTCATAATATCAATATATAGATTTATCATTATTCTTCAAAAAAAAAAGATTTATCATTGTTAAAATAATATCTCAAATTTAAGATAATACTATATTATATTGAAATGGTTAGGATTGAAAATAGTGTGCCACCGCATACTTTTGTTACAACATGCAATCTATATCCCATTAATTGAGGGGTTGAAATAACGAAAAACTAGACAATTTTTTTCCACGTAGACAAAAAGTGCAGAAAAGTTATCTAGAGGTTGAATTTTGGTAGTTCTTGATTTCTGTTGGCATGTTTAGGACGTTAAAATAAGACCTCACACATAAAATTAGAATTTTTCGATAAGGGACGAATTAGTTACGATTTTTTAAAGCGCCAAAATCTAAAAAATAATGACATCAGAAACCTTGACATAGAAATTGAATTTCAAACTAATATTTTGCATAGACCTCTATAAAAATACATATAAAAGATGTGCAAAGTTTCATAGCTTTCTGAAGATGCCTCAATTTATTTGAATTTTTCGACCAAAACATGCAAAATAACAATTTTGTTCCGAGTGTATGGAACATTTAGATAATGCTCCATTTAGTCTATTTAGAGTAATGGATCCAAGACATGTGGCAAAATAACATCCAAGGGTTGATATTGAAAATTAAAAAACATGTATTTGTTTAATAAAAAAAAATCACTCATTCCCTTCTTCCTTTACAACCCCCCATTTAAAGAAATTTTTGATTATGGGGAACAAAAATTCATAATTAATTTTTCTCTAATTTAAAAATAAAAAAAATTCGTGGTGGAAGTTTTCATGATGTTATAAATCAAAATTGCTTACTCGGGGCAAAATTGCGATTTTGCATGCTTCGGTCAAAAAATCAAAATAAATTGATATGTATTGAGATAACTATGAAACCTCACAAATCTGTATTTTTATATAGGTCTCTGCAATGTACCAGCTCAAAACTCAAGTTTTAGGTCTAAATTGTTTTGGTGTTTGAGTTTTTTGCAACTTAAAATATCATAATTAATCCATCCTATGTCGAAATATTCTAGTAAGTGTGGGACCCTATTTTAAGGTCCTAAACATGTTTGTGAAAGTTCGTGAGAAAATTAAACTTTAAGTTATTTTTTGGACTTTACGTCTACATGAACAAAATTGCATATTCTTTCTTGATTTTAACCCATCAATTAATGTTTACCAAAAAATTGTGAGAAAAAATGTCACGTTAGCCCTCCTCTATGATTGAGCTGTTGGATGATAAAAATATGAGAAATTTTGAATTACAAAGGTAGAATGTGTGTATTTTTTTTACGGTGACTATTACCCGAGTCGCATATATTACAAGGACTTTTTTTAATAATAGCGTCAGAAGAATATATATATATAACGATTTAGTAAAATAAGATATTTTTATTAGGTATTGATATAAAACTAATTTATTCTATATTTCCTTTGTTTTTTTTTTTATTGTCGAGGTTTGAACCGCAGACCTTGTATATATTATGCATTGTCCATATCAACCGAGCTAAGTTCACTAGGACCTATATTTCCTTTGTTTGATGATAGAGAATATTTCCTTTAAATTTTGACCGAAATATATTTCCTTCAAATCCATAGAAGAAAATAGTGGTTTCCAATTTGAAGACATTATAAATGAAATATATCTATAATATCTAGTTATAGATTTATTATTATTAATATAACATCTCAAGTATTAAAAAACTACTATATTGTAATTAAATATCATATTTGAGAACATTAATTATTGTTTCCGCTCTCTCAATAAAATCGTGCCTGCAAATATTATAGCTTTTTTTTTGTCAAGTATATTGCTTTTTCTTTTTTTTGACAAAGTATATTGCTTCTTTTTATGTAATAATAAAAATATCAGTTAAAAAAAGTTAATAAATATATAAATTAATCCCTTAAAAAATATAAACTAATCATTATCAAGAATAATATTTCAAAGTGTTAGAATAATATATTTTCTCAAAACATTTTTTTTTGGTAGTGGTCGGGGTTTGAACCCTGAACCTTGCATATTTTTATGCATTGTCCAACCAACTGAGCGAAGCCCACGATGACTTTTCTCAAAACATTTGTTAGAATAAAATACAGCACTTAAAAATAAAATATCATATACAGGGAATTTGATTGTTATTTTTACGCATTGACTGTAATTAATTTTATAGAAATTTACAAAAAGGCTAAATTTTATATTTTTTTTAAAACTCGGTATTCGATCCTAGAATCGACTAATTCGAGGGAACCAATCCCACCACCCACTTGCAGGGGCCCCATTTGAATCCAAATCTATGCTCTGTATGGACTTGCCCACCGAAATTACCACTGGGGGATCGAACCTGAGACATTGACAGGAGCAAAACGTTGTTCCCGAGTAAGTATTGTTATTTACTATTTAAAATTACATTTGTAAGAAAAAATAAACAACATTAATTACATACACAATGATCAAAATAATTAATTTTTATTTACTCTTGTTAACCCCATTAAAAACTCAACTTATTACTTAGATCACCTCTCATATATTTCTTGGGTTACTATGTTATTGTTACAAAATACAAACACACGTCAGTTCTCTCATTTAAATATTAATTTTTCTCGAGACGATAGGGTTATTGTTTCTCAACTTCCAACGAACAATACCGACCACAAAGGCATCACGAGACGACGTGGCACTAAGTGATTTGTTCCTTATCACACATGCCAACCATGATTTCCGCCTATTTCCAATTTACACGCTGCTCCTTCCTTTAAGATTACTACACGTATTGTTCGGGACGTTCTTGTGAGAGGTTTGTTCGCGATGAAGAGTAGTACTCATTGAAAAAAGCTTGAATGACCAACCGTAAATCACATTAAAGACATGAATTGTGTCACATTTTCCAAACAATTATATCAATATCATTCTCTCTCTGATCTCATTATAAGCAAGGATTCATTTTTCATATTCATAGAATAATTAATGTATGTGGTTTATAATATATATTAGATAAATAAGTTATTCAATAAGCCTAAAATATGAATATTTGCTTAAATATAATACCAGAGAGAATATACGGTAAGATAAACAGTTGAGTCACCTATTTCTCAATTTCCAATGAATAATATATGTATTACAAAAAACATGAATGACCGACAACGAATCACATTAAATTGTGCTACAATTTCCAAACAAATTGATAGCATACTTGACAAGATAAACACTTGAACCACCATTTTCTCAATTTCCAATGAACAATGCATGTATTGCAAAAATCTTCAATGACCAAACTCTGAATCACATTAAAACAATAAATTGTGCCACCATATGTGTTTCAAGATAAACAGTTGAGTCAATTATTTTTCAAAGAAAAAAATCTTCATGACAAGATAAACAATTGAGTCAATTATTTTTCAATCTCTATTCAACCCTATATGTTTTGCGAAAAAACTTGAATATCTGAATCGCGAATCACATTAAAGCCATAAATTGTGCCACCCTTTTCAAATAATTATTTCAATAACATACATGACAAGATAAACATTTGAGTCACCTGTTTCTCAATTTTCAATGTTTAATATATGTGTTTCAAAAAACTTGAATGATCAACTATGAATCACATTAAAGCCATAAATTGTGTCAGACTTTCAGAACAACTATCCCTATAACATACATGGCAACACAAACATTCAAGCTTAGTAATTGATTCACTAAAGATTATGCATCAGTGTGTCGATGTAAAGAATCAAGAATAATAATCAACTCACCGAGGGTCATGCATCAAAGTGCCGATGTCAATCAATAAACTTGATAAATAACCCATTGACAGTTATGCATAAATATTTATTTTATTTCATTATTGGCCTAGTGACCGATGCATACTTAAACATACATACATAGGGAGGGGGAATGTGGTGACCCAGGTTTGAACCCATGATTCCACATAAAACGTCCTCACAACAAAACCACTAGACTGTAAGAACGGGACAATTAGTTTTTTTAGCAAAGACGGTCACATAACATCCGTCTTTTTATTTATGCACCATATTATATTGATAGCTAATATTTTAGCAAAGACAGTCACACAACGTCCGTCTTTTTATTTGTACACCATCTTTTATTGATCACTTACTTTTCACTCTCTCTAGCTCAGAACAGCACTTGGGGCAAAACCATGAACCAATAGGAACTCTAGCAAGAACCGGTCTCAGACACTTCATATGAAAACCTTTGTCGCATTTGTCACACAACAAAAGCTCCTCAGGTTGTTCACCAGATCCACATCGCTCACACATGCAGTCGTTGTAATCCTCCTTCTCAATCACTGCGTATTTAGCCCTCACCATTATATTAGCCATCGTCCTGTACTTCTTTACCCGCGATGATGAGTCTGTTGGCTTCTTCTTTCGATGGCACGGTGCATGTGTGCGACGGATGAAGCTGGTTAGCTTACGAGGGGGAGGTGGTGAGGAATACATATCAAGATAAACAATTGAGCTATGTTTTTATCAATTTCCAATGAACAATATATATATTGTAAAAACTTTAAATGACCGACTGAGAGTCACATTAAAGTCATAAATTATGCCACCCTTTCTGAAAAACTATATGAAAAGCATACACGCGAGATAAACAATTGAAGCCACCTGTTTCTAAGTTTCTAATAAACAACATATGTATTGTAAAAAGCTCGAGTGACTGACTTAAAATCACACTAAAACCAGAAATTGTGCCACACTTTCTAAAGAAGTATTTGAATAACATAAACGGTAAGATAAACTTTCGAGCCACCTGTTTCTCATTTTTCAATAAACAATATATTTATTGTAATAAGCTTGAACGACCGACCACAAATCACATTAAAGCCATAAGTTATGCCACACTTTCTGAACAATTATCTCAATACCATACATAGCAAGATAAACAGTTGAGCCACATGTTTCTCAATTTCCAATGAACAATATATGCATCACAAAAAGCTTAAATAACTAGATAAGAATCACATTAAAGCCATACATTTTGCCACCCTTTACGGACATCTACCTCAATATCATTCATGGCAATATAAACAGTTGTGCCACCTGTTTCTCGATTTTAAATAAACAGTATATGTATTGCAAAAATCTTGAATGACCGACTCTGAATCACATCAAAGCCATAGATTGTGCCACCCTTTTCGAACAGCTTTCTCAATAGCACATGTACATGATAAGATAAATAGTTGTGCCACCCGTTTGTCAATTTCTAATGAACAATATATGAATTGTAAAAACCTTGAATGACCGATTGCGAATCACATTAAAACCATAAATTGTGCTATCATTCCCAAACAACTATCTTAGTAACATAAATTGCACAAGGTTTTTTTTATTGGGCAAAGATATTGCATGGGATGTGCCTCTTTTCATTTACCTTTTTGATATATATATATATTTTTTTAAAAAAATACAAGCTTAAGGATGATGTGCATTTTAAGAACAATGGCATGTTTTGTCACACAAAAAAAAAGAACAATTTCATGTTAGAGCATGAAAAAAGTAAAAATAAAATAAAATAACAAGGCATTGAATTTGGAGAGGATATCAAGTATTTAATTACATTTTAAATAATCATTACGACTTTTAATTTTTATATAAACTAGATATTATTTTATTTAATTATTTAATCAAATTGAGTCAAAAAATATACTTAATCAACTTGTTAATTAATATTAATTTATGAAAACTCGTGACAATTAAACCCACTCAATGTTTATTATTTAGTCAAGTAGTCTGGTGATTAAAAATTCACCTTTTAAAGATAAAGAGGTGGGGAGTCTAGAGTTTGAACTCCAACCCATGCATAAATAATGCAATATCCATATCAATTGAGTTAAGTTTACAGAAACAACCCACTCAATGTTTAGATTTCTGCTCTCCCACCTGCACTTTTCGCTCGCACCCAACCAAACTGACCAAAATACCCCTGCGTTAGTTAACTAACGCACGTGTAAAACTATGCGTCACTTAACTAACGCTGTGTCACTTAAGATGCGCAAGTGTAAAACACTGCGTGAGTTAATTCACGCAAAGTGTTAACACATGCGTGAGTTAACTCACGCTCTACTGATATATCAGTACAACATTTATTGTTGTACTGATATGCTTTAATTGCAAAGTGTGTCACTAATGACTCGTAATCTTTACACGCTCATAATTGAACCGAATTACGCCAGTTTAACAAGATTATCGGATAATAGGACATAATCGATCAAAATTACACAAAAACATCGTTTTCTCACAATCACATAATCATACATAACAATCCAAACAGTCCAAATTACACAAATTCGCAGGTAATGACCCGTAATCACTTAAACACACTTAATGACACGTAAACGATCTAAATTACACAAATTTGTCCATGAATTTCTAAAATTACATAATCTCACATAAGCGGTCAAAATTACCCAAATTCATCGTTAAATTACATAAACAAAATTCATTAAAATTCAACAATACGGACACAAATTTGGAAAACATTACACTATTACACTTAAATAAATATTACACTTCAATGGATCGGACAAAAAGATACAAAGTGTTATTCTCAACCATTAACCTAAATATGTAATCAACGTCGCTATCATCTTTGAGTAGTTGTGGATAATACACGGTCTTCCAGAAGTCCTCTTCCTTATCCTCCCCCAAGTCTAGGCCTAACACATTTACTATCACATCACGTGTTCTATGATTTGAACCAATTTGGATAAAGAAGACGTCAAGTTTTGCTTTCAACTCGTCCAACTTGTCGGTGGGGTTTACAGTGAACCAAGCCTTCTTTTTCACATTTACATAATGAACTTCAAGTTTAACCGGATCTTCTGCATCTTCAGACATGTTTCACTTCACAAAAATATAATGAAAAACAAATATGAGATAACATAAATAGTTGAATAATTAGAGACAAAGTAATGCGAGCAATAATTGGTGTGACATAACCGGCCACCAAAAAAATATTTCATTTTATATATTTATATAATATTAGTTACATATTGGCCACAAATATCCAAATTACATGATCGACCACCCAAAAATACGCCGGGGTGTAATACCACCAAAAAATAGGACGAACATCGACCGACCAAAAAGTGTCATAACCTATAACCTATCTAAGAAGTTTAGTGACATTCCTAAATTTTCCTCTTCTTCCATGTATTCCATGACTTCGAATTCTTGTTTCTTTTTTTCCGAAGTGGGAGTATTATCACAAACAATTTGATTGTGCTCATTTGTTGGTTTCTTTGACGGCTTTGGCTCCTTAGACATGAGCTCGTTGAAGGCGTTTTGTCTATCCAAAAACGCAAAATGCCAATTCTCTGCCTCACCAATCTTGTTGTTCATCCACTCCTTACAACTCGGTGGTAACAAACAACTTTCCTTCAAAATAACATGAAGATAGTGGTCGGGAATTAAGTAAAGACACATGATGTTGGCATATGGATTAAGTGGTGGAGCACTTCGGATTGGAAAATATGTCTCACATACACCACCCATTTTGGGCAAAGTCAGTAGAACAACGGGTCTTTTGTAGCAAGAAGCAATAATGTGACCCATATCCGGAGCGGTCAACCACTTACCTACCGGTGCAATACCACTTGTACATTTTGGAGGGTATAAACCATTCAAGATTTTGTTATAACGCTCCTCCGTGTCATATATCGGCATGTAGTCACTCTTATGATTTCTCAAC
>Ga0228711_1009198_pt1 | contig 13524 bp, 7 predicted proteins | sample MedpolnodulmetaG_2_FD_177996 | JGI IMG/M metagenome (GOLD analysis project Ga0228711, IMG submission 177996) | Root nodule microbial communities from Medicago polymorpha collected in Santa Monica, California, United States - brown nodules | ecosystem: Host-associated > Plants > Roots > Nodule...
ATTCCTATCTTATTCTTACTAACTATTAATAAAACCATTTAATTAAATAAACAAATCACATAATCACATAAATCAATTAAATAGGACTCTAAACTCTACCAAAAAAATAAAATAAACGGGCGTTACACTCTGTGCATCAACTGTTCATTTTAAGAAAATAGTGAAAGTTTGATGTACATGACAGCTTATTTGGCAGGCATTTCCTCGCTTGGCGAAGCTAACAACTAATAGGCTCGCTTGGAGAGCTAACACCTCCCCATGGTGAGCTTAGTCAGAAGCCAAGCCCGTCTTAATCGCTTTGGCGAGCTCTATCTCGCTTCAGCGAGCATGACAGTACAACATACCTGCAAAATCATGTTTCTAAGTTCGAAATGCATACCCAAACACCCAAAAGGGGTCTGCAGTTCCAGAAGGCATATAATTAGTGAGATTTCTATTTATAAAGCAAGAATAATAGGTTATCAATGCCAACACACAAAAAGGGCAACTAATTCATAACTAATCCAACAATTTCATGTTATCTCACATAACATACAACACCCTATAGGTGGGAGCTAGTGATGACAGGTCATCTTACGTTATTCTTAGCATGTTTTTCAATTATTTTCAGTAGGTTTAGTAGCAAAAAGGGGGAGTATTAGAGCAATTGCATATGATTTCGTGACTTTTGTAATGTTTTCTATATTTGAATCTGTAATTCTAGTTTTCCCGAAACATAGCAATTTTAGGGGGTTTTTGAAGTAATTCACAAAAAAATCATGCAAATCGGCAAATCAAGAACATCTCCCCATGCATGCGCCATGCACCCTAATGTATGCGCCAGGCACTTTAGGCTTTTACTTTCATGTGCCTAGGCGCTTCATTTTGTGCGGCAAGAACTTTAGTGCATTACTTTATGTCTTCCTGTAATCTTCGCATGTTGAGGTGTTTTCTTCATAGTTAAGTTTTCTTGGACATTGGGAACAGAATTCCTCCTGTTGTAAAGTCTCATGAGGTCTCTTGAATCTTCACTCCTTATCTTCCCAAAGCCCAATAATCTTCAGAGGTCTTGATTTGCCGATTTGCGTGATTTATTTGTGAATTACTTCAAAAACCCCTAAAATTCTATGTTTTGGAAAAACTAGAATTACATACTCAAATATAGAAAACATTACAAAAGTCCCGAAATCAAAGGCAATCATTATAATACTCCTCCTTTTTGGTGCTAAATCCTAATAAAAATAACTGAAAAACATTCTAAGCATAACGTAAGATGACCTGTCATCACAACCCCAAACTTAAAATGTTGATTGTCCTAAAGTAGCGAAAAGAAAAACATAAGTTATTTGATGAAATTTTTCTTCCAGGAAAAACATACCTTTCCGAGAGTTGTGCTTAGAACAACATTCATCACATTTATAGTAGAACAATAACTAACTTACCACATTACACACAAATATAAAAGTAATAAAAGATTATATTTACTCGTTTCGTTGCTTATAATTTTAAAGATCGGATATATAAATATCTATAACCATAACATACGTAATTTATTTAAAATGTTTACAATTTTTTTTGTGGTAGGAATTATTTAAAATGTTCACAATTATTTGTAGGAATATTTTATAGTAATTTTTTATTAAAAAAAAAATTAATACGGGCCGATCCGTTTAACCCGTGGCCCGTGTAGGGCCGGGATCGGGTTGTATTTTTCAAGCATGTATTTCAACGAGGCTTCTTGGCCCGACCTGATAAAGCTTGAAGCCCGTTAAGGCTGGCCCTAAACGGGCCGGTTAACTCGTCTTTACCGCTCTACTCCTAAGACTCTGTCATGTAACATGCACACACACCTATATATATATATATATATATTCTTTTCTCTTTTTTTTTCTTCCTATTTCCTCCCACTTCATTTCTTTTTCTTTCGTATAATTAACTTACTAACAATATTAACAAAGTGTTTACTCTTACTATCATAATAATAATAATAATAATATTCTACACTAGCATGTTATTGTTTCAAATAATATAGATAACTCAATAAGCAATAATAAGGATATAATTCACCAAGTCAATGACATTAGAATTTAGATTATTATAGTCACCCCAATTTAACTAATCAAGTATTATATGTACTTCTCATAGGCGTGAACTCGAAAGAAAAATGTTTCACCGGAATTCTCTCAATCCTTGCCGTAACTGTTTTATTCCGAAGACCTAACAAATTTCCGGCGTAGCTCCGGCGTGTCTCCTCCAGTGTTTTTCTTCCTTTTTCTGGGGTTCTTTCAGCGATTGCTCCTCACTTGGGTTTTCTCTGCCGTCGTTCTACTTCTCCCACCTTTTTGGGAACTTCTAATTCACTTTGGTTTCGGCACCTTCTCCGGTGAAGAACCTTCTCGTTTCTATGCAACATGGTTTGTCCATGGCCTTTTCTCGCTTCCACGGACTCGACGACAACACAGTCGCCGGAAACTGGGAAAACTTTCGCTCAAGGTCTTGCAGATTCCGGTGACATTCAACTTTCTCAGCTACCTATCAAGGTTGTTATGAGTGACACGGTTCGAGTCAAGATATCTCAGGATGAGTACGAGCATGGAATTGAAGATTGCAAGCGGAACCTTCACGCTAGATTGAATCTTAACAAGGGAGATCCACCTTTAACAACGCAAGCCCTGAAGCTGAAGCTCACTAGATTGTGGCTAAATCTCTGAAATTTGACTGTGATCCCTTTAGGGAAAGGTTTTTTTGAATTCAAGTTCAATTCTATGGAGGATATAAGGAGGATTTAGGTGTCAGGGGTGATGAATTTGAAAGCCTGGGATATTGCGATTCTTTTGCTGGACCAGGGATTTTACGTCTCAGAATCAGGTACAATCTCATGCTCAAATTTGGGTGTGTTTATTGCATTTGCCACAAGAATATTGGAGAAGGAAAACCCTATATGAGATTGCATCAAGTATTGGAACACCCTTGACCATAGATGAAGCTACACAAAATAGGAGGTTTGGATTATATGCTAGAGTTCTTGTAGATGTGGATTTGTCTGAGAAGATATTTGACTCTGTGATGGTGGAAAGAGAGGGACTTGCCTTCCCTGTATCAGTTCAATTTGAAAGGCAACCCCATTATTGTGCTCATTGTAAATTGTTGGGACATAGTATACAAAACTGCATGAAAATTGGTTATACTAATCAGAAGGAAAGTTTAGAGAATATCTCTAATAAATGTAATGCTGGAATGCAGAAAACTAAGAACAAAGCACCTGTTAGCTTGACTGAAAAACAACCTGCCATGCCCTCCACATATTGTGGTGAGGAAGAGGTCATTGAGCCAGTTAGTAATTTTGCATCACAAAAAGATTTTGATAATGAGGTTATTTCAATTGTGGACGGAAATTTGATGAAAGAATGAGTCAATATTGATGACATTGTTGGACGCGTAATCAACAAGGATATGAAGGCAGATCCTTCTTTGACTCTTCACAACTCATTTCATATGCTTGACACTGAGTGTGAACTTCCTACAGGGGAGGCTTTGCTAGGTGATAAGGAACATACCATCATGTCTCAAGATGAGCAGGTTGCTATCTGTGAGGCTTTGCTGCACTGAGTGTGAACTTCCTACAGGGGACTCTTCACAACTCATTATGAGTATGGTATCTGTGAACATACCATCATGTCTTGTCGCCTTTAAAGATAGTTTCCCCCATCACTTCGTATGATGAGCTTGGGCCTGACAAGAGCAAAGTTGACAAGAGCAAAGTTGCAGTGAAGGTAGGTTCCTCCAATTTGACAGTTGCTAGCATTAAGAGAGTTAAAATCCTGAGAAAGTTTTGGGGAGATGAGGTGGAGGAAGACTTTAATACTGACAGTACAATGGAACATGGGACTGACACTGAGAAACATATGGATAGCTTGCAGAGGCACACAAATGCTCAGAACTATCTGGATACTCAAACTTTTTTGGCTAGCTATATTAAGTCTGGCAGGAAATTAAAAAATCATAAGAGCCCCAAAAATCAGGCTGGAAACATCTCTGACAGAATTACTACAAGATCCAAGAAGCAAAATATTCCTATTGTTAACCCATGAAGTGTCCTTATTGGAATATTAGAGGAGTAGAAAGGTCCAGGATTTGATAAGAGCATGTGCTCAGCCAGTGCCATAATTGAGAAGTAACTGGGCAGTGCAAGAATAGATGACTAGAAGTATCAACAGCTGAACCAACCAGAATAACATAGGCAAGCTTGTTGTAAAATTACCACCCACAAAATAGTTCCAATTTAAAGTGTCAAGAACACAATCAGCAGATGTTGATGCATGATAACAAGAATGTCAAGCAACTCCACTATAGCCTATCAAGCCAAGTGTCAGTACAGAAGAACAACTCTTCTCCGCCTACTTTTGTTTTGCCTTTCCTTGATAGAGATAGGCTAGGTTTTTTGTTTAGCTAGGGAGATGAAGTAAGTGGCAGTAGAATAGATGGCTTGCCATCTATGATTCTCATCCTTTTCTTTTATCAGAGACATTTTGGTCTCCATTTTTAGATTCTCTCATTTGTAATAGGGTGCAGGCCCACACCTGCATTTTTTTTAGCCTTTATAAAAAAAAAGACATAAATAAAAAAAATTAAACTAAAGGTTCTAATTTATTTAATTAAAAACTAGAGTGTGTTACAATATCATCTTACTGCAGAGAATGGTGCATGTAACCAAGCACAACATGAAAACCCAGAAGCAATAATCCTGTGTGAGGTCTTTCTCTTCCTCCTTTTCATAACAGTCGGCTCCTCCAACTCATTGGCCTGACTAAGGTATTTCTCGCATAACTTCTTCAACAAAGGAATACCAACATAGCCACCTTATTGTGCGTTTGTGTGAGAAACCGCTTTTTCCTCAGTTACACCCAACAAATTCGTTAAAAGCTCAATACCATACTCATAAGTAATCTAGTCCGTGTGTCTCATCAGTTTCCCTTTGATGGTGATATGTAGTAGACACGCCACATCATCGAGTGTTACGGCCATCTCCCCAACAGGGAAAGGGAAGATGTTAGTCTTCTTATGTCACCTCTTAGACAATACGGTCATAAGGGTACTATTGATGCTAGAAAACTCGGTCTAAAGTAGTACGGCAAGACCGAATGTATTAAGTCTAGTTCATAACCGGTCGGAATTTTCTGTTGGGAGCTCCGATTGTCCAGTCTTAATCTTCCTTCCGTGTGATATAATCTTTACATAATGCGTCTTCTGAAATTGAAATACAAAAAAGAAAACAAACCGTTAAAAATACAAACATTTGAATAATTAAAAAATAAACGTTTCAATATAACATTTTAACCGTTAAAAATATAATAATTAAATTAAACATTTTAATCATTAAAAACTAACAATTAGAATTACTTTGATGTCACTCCAAAGCTTGCATGCGAGATGCCTAGCAAACGACAGAAGTGACAAGTCATCAAGGCCCTGAGTAAAAGAATATGGTGTGGGTGGAGCTTCTAGTGCCCAATGTTGCTCAGGCTCAGTCTCCTCTACATGGTGTAGCTCCACAAACTGGTGAGGCTGCACATAGTGCTTCTCAGGCTGCACATAGCGCTCCTGAGCAGCGTGGTAGTACAAGTCCTCCTCATAGTGCTAGCTAGGGTGCACTATATGGGACACACCTGTCTGAGATGCCCTCTTCGTACCTCTCCTACGTTCGCGTCTCTTATTAGTAACAAGGTTCTCCACCACCCTCTCTCTACAGGCATTGTTCGTCATTGTGTCTTTGCAAAGTCGGCGCCTATTTAGGTTGTCATACATATTTACACGACATAAAACCATGAAAAAATCAATAGAATTTTTATTAAGACATTTTATCAAACATTCGGAGTTCAATCTCTACATTATGAGTTCATTGTGTTATTTCAATCTTTATACTACCACATTAGAGTGAAACTTACTCTAATCAACATCCAATATACTTACTTGTAGTTGGTTTGCAAAGATTGAAGTTAAAATTCGACTTCCTTGCAATGGTTGGGAAAAATTCAATATTATATTTTTGCCTTTTATAAGTATGGCCGAACTGCTACTACTGGTTTGGAATAAACCAGAATGTTAACTACAGTTGGGGCCAATAAAGTAATTTTCAGGTGTAAATAATCAATTTTGAAAGTGAAAAGAGCAAAATCCGGGGATTTATTGAGAGTGAATAGTAAAATTCGACATGTATAGAAAACAAGTCTTATTTGTATATTTTGTCAAAAAAAAACAATTATTATTTGTACATTTAGAATGATATTTATTCAATTATTTTGTGACAATTCTCTTTTATAAAGTTGCGATTTTGGTCCCATAACAAAAATAAAAAAATTCATTAAAAAAAATAATAATTTGGCCCCTTTCGTCCTAAAATTGTTGAGAAGACGTCACGTGTCCTAAAACAGGGGTCATAATCGCAACTTTTTGTAAAGATAAAGGGCCTAAAGAGCATATTTCTCATATGTTAGAGGGATAAAAGAGCATACCTCTCTAAACATGGGGATCACTTTTGCTATTTTTTTTTAGGGAAATGTTAACCTGTGCCTCTAGGGCACTAGTTAAGGGATTATAAAAGGAAACGTTTTCTTGTAAATTGTGTATTTCACTTTTTGAAACTTGAAAAAGTATTGCTTTTAAGTTGATTTTGTTTTTTCTTTCCATTTTTAACTGCTTAACTAGTGTTCCGGGACACTGGTTAACTTGACTTTTTTTAAAAGGGAATCAAAATCGTTACTTTTGTAGGGTGAATAGTGCTTTTTTTTTTGTATATGATATTTATACATTTTTTTTAAATAATCTATAAAAAAATAAAAAAAAGTTGATTAAAATTGTCGCAAAGAGAGTGAATGTTATAGAGTGTTAGAAAGAGAGTGACAATAACACTCCTCTTAAAAGATACTCTTTGATAGCGTTATTTTCAAAATAAATTTACCTTTTAAAGGTTTTAAAGAGTGTCCCGGGGACATTCCTTAACATTTCCCTTCATATATATATGGCTTAAATGCACTTTTCATCCTCTATGTTTCAAAAAGTTGCGATTTTGGCCCCCTTTAAAAAAAATGGATATTTTGACCCCCTAACTTTTGACCCTCTTTTGATTAACTGATTTTATGCCAATTTCTCAGTCTCTGATGGTGAAAACTGGTATGAGGATAGAATGATGCTGATAAGTGGAGTCCAAACTTGCATGGTGTTCAAACTGACATGATAAGTGGAGTCCAAACTATTAAGTGGATCCTTCTTTAGGGGGCCAAAAATTACACCATGCTAGTTTGGACTCCACTTATCAGTATCCTTCTATCGCTATGCCAGTTTACATCATCAGAGACTTAGAAATTGTCATAATCTCCATCAAAATCAGCTAATCAAAAGAGGACCAAAAGTTAGGGGGTCAAAATATCCATTTTTTTTTTAAAAGGGGGCCAAAATCGCAACTTTTTGAAACATAAGGGGTGAAAAGTGCATTTAAACCTATATATATATAAAAGTCACATTCCCTAAAAAAAAAAATCTCCTTAAGTCACATTCCTTAAAAAAAAGAAAGAAAGAAATCTAGTTATGTCACATAAGTAAAAAAATCTGAAGGGAGATGACCTACTTCCATGGCTCTTTATTTCGTGCATTGAAAATGCGCAGTTTGGATGGCACAACGAACTTAGTTAGTTGGATGGTAAAATCTAGGAGCATAACTTTAATTCCAATAATTTAATTTCAAAATGCTGCATACCATAGGTTAGAACGCCCACACTCTAAATTTCACCCTCAAAAGAAAGAACTAAAATGTTGCACCCATTTTCATTTCGTTGCTCCAACCATGCTTCTACCACACCGTTTCCTTCCTTATCACTCCTCAATACTACGTCGTTTCACCTCGCCCGTAAATCTCCCACTTTCCCGTTTCTCCGCCGGCCGTTCAATCCACCGGCGCTCCGGTCAGTTCACCCTCTGAGAGCTGTTTCATCTTTACCATTCTTTGATATCAGCGGAGGCAAAGGGTATGTGCATTTAATTTCTCCTCAAAACCTTTGTTTACGCTTCATTGTTAATTTTGTTACTGTTATTTTGGTTTCCTTGATGTTGAAGATGGGAACTTGAAATTGAAATTGGGACAAATTCCTTGGTGGACCACTCAAGGGGTCTTAAATACAATTATTTTCAAAGTTCAAGTAAGGGATAGTTTTGCATAGACACAAATACAAATAAAATTATTTGAACACACACAACAATGAAGAAATTTAAATGATAATTAATTTAGTCAGATCATTCAACATTATTAAACCATTTAAACGAGCTTGCCGCCCATTTGGGTCCCACAATGCACCAGGGATTGCGCGCGGAGGATATCCGTTTTACACACAAAAAGAAAACCATTTTATCTTTAAAAAAACATTAGGTTTGTCCTCAAGCAAGTTTTTCTCGTTCAAGTAGTTAATGAACTCTACCCAAGTTTGGTCGGTCTCTAATGAACTTGACCGGACCCTTTCTTGAGAACAGGGTCGGCCTAAGGTTAAGGCAACTGAAGCCGTCGCTTTAGGCCTACTATCAGCAAAAATTTATTTTTCATTAAATTATAAAAGTAAAAAGGCCCTGTATACAGACAAAAAAAAGACACATGTCTAAACTTGTTTTAGGTATGTGTGGGTGTCGACGTGTCGTGTAGGACATTGACGTGTGTCCAACACCGAGACACGCCTAATCTGATGAGTGTATGCGCTTCATAATATTTGATGGCTGGGAGTATATACATGTGTTGTGTATCATTTTGTTTGCTTTGTTTTCTGTGGAATTATTGTAACAATAGACATGAGATAGATTGAGGAAAGAAGTAGCTTTGTATCAGATTGCTGTATGGACTGGTTTGGCACACTTATGCTGTTAGATGTAATCTAATTTACCAGTTAATATAACTTTTCCTTTGCCAAATAATAAAATAAAACGTGATGGGTTAAATACAGTTTCGTCCCCCTATTTTACCTCATTAACAATTTTTCGTCCTTCATTTATAAATTCAGTATCTTTGTAACCAAGTTGTCAAAGTACTTCGGTCTGAATTTTAATCATGTGGCACACGAGATGTTTATTGGCTTTTTTTAAGAACATTATCAGTCTCAAATGCATAGGTGAAGAAGTTAATTGTTCTGAACACTGGGGGATCAAAATTGTGTGTCTAAAATAGAGGAATGCTAGCAACACTCTCTTTTGAGCACTCTCTCTAAGACTCACTCTTTTATTGGATGAAATCAATGTATGTCCCACCACTTTATGTGGGTTCCATTTTTAAAATGTAGGTCCTACGTTGATTTCACCCAATAAAAGAGTGAGTGCTAGAGAGAGTGCTCAAAAGAGAGTGTTGCTAGCACTCCTCTCTAAAATATGGGGACTGAGATTGAAGATGAGATAAAATAGGGGGATCGGCAATTTATTTAAGCCTATGTTGATTAATCTTTGTTATCCTCTCCCTCCATCTCATGTTACAAGTCGTTTATAGTTTTAATACATGAATTAAGAAATTTAATGAATCTCATGAACTTGAAAAATAATATTGTATACTTTTCTAAATTGTCATTTGCAAGAGTATCAAAGAGATGTTAAACATGGCTAAGAGTATAATAGAAAACTAACAATTAAATTTCAATTTTCTTCTCTGCATAGAATAGTCTGAGCAGTTTGAGCAGGGTTATTTATTTCTAGCTAGACAGCGTTGTATTTTATAAATTCAATCGGTATTATATTTTTAATGAAATCATGGAATTTAATCGGTATTATATTTTTAATGAGATCATGGAAATGGAGATGTAAATTTGTGCATTCGTGAGATCATGGAAATGGAGATGTAAATTTGTGCATTCGTGAGATCATATATAATATTCTTCTCCTAGATGAGACTTCTTTGTAATGGCAGGTTATACTCATTTGCCTGTTATTTTGCAGCATGAGTGGGTTCTGTGACGTCGAACTAAAAGTTCGTGATTATGAGTTGGATCAGTTTGGTGTTGTCAACAATTCTGTGTATGCAGGTTATTGCCAACATGGTGAGACATTATGAGCTATTACATGTAGATTTGCAGTACCATTGATTGTTACTTTAATCTTCAGATCACTATAGGAATCTAAATGAAAACCAATGTTTGACATGACATGATTAGCAGATTAGGACAGAAGTGCTGTGGTAATTTGATGACTTTAGGATCAAAATATTGTTTAGAGTCAGTGTCTTAATATCTTTCTGTAGGTAAAAAATGTATACTTTGATTTATACTCTTGAGTAAATGACTTGAGTTTAGAGTTGCAGTCCATATTAAAAATTACCTGTATTAAGAGAATCCATTTCGTAAGCAACAAAACCAGAACAGCACAAGCATAGATACGATTTGTATAACACCTTCGTTTTATCATGATTAAACAAAGTTATAGACTCAATGATCATATCAAGAAAAAAATGTGATTGGTCTAAACCTTGATTAAAGGGAGGGTCATATCAAAAAATGAAAACTTTTCTGTGCAAACTTTGATGCAATCAAACAGTTATCGACGCAGCTAGCATCTTTTTGTTCTTTAGGTGTTGTATATATGGTAATTCTCATATCTTGGTTATGCGTTTAAATGTTGCCCCTTTAACTTGGTTTTATTTTTCCTGGTATATTTGATCCTTTTTTATTGTTTTGATCGGGAGGGGGGGTAACCCTTAAAGGATCCTTAATTGAAATATGTTAAATTGATTATTTGTAAAAAAATTAATGTATCTTTCTGAATTTTGTAGCAATTAAAAGCTATACTTTCTTTTTTCTACGCATAAACTGATTGTTTATATGCAAATACCTTCATAAGGTCGTCATGAATTTTTGGAAAGCATCGGCATTAATTGTGATGCCGTGGCTCGCGGTGGTGATGCATTGGCATTGTCAGAACTATCCTTCAAATTCCTGGCACCTCTAAGAGTAAGTCACACCATATTTATTGGTCATTTGTGTTTGTTAGTTATAATCTCCTGATACAATGTAGTACTGTTAAAGGATAAGTCATACTGTAGAGCATAGATCTGTCTTGCCAATGTTTGTCCTGATTTTAGAAAAACTTGCAACCAGAGTGGAGACAGATTTGTCGTAAAGGTTAGAGTTTCTGGCTCTTCAGCTGCACGTATATACTTTGATCACTTCATCTATAAGCTACCAAACCAAGAGGTCTATTTCCGTCCCTTACAGTTTACCTTTTTTTACTATAAAAAATATTTCTTGATATTTGGTGTATTTGAATGACAGCCAATTTTGGAAGCCAAGGCCACAGCAGTGTGGCTTGACAAAAACTATCGTCCTGTTCGAATTCCGGCAGATATTAAGTCTAAATTTGTTAAATTTATTCGCAATGAAGACTCGTGATGCATATTTCAGATATTTGATTGACTGATCATTGCAAAAGTAAACTGTTTTTGTACTTGCCTTACACTTGTCATGTGTATAGGCAAGGAGGTAGCAGTACTGTAGCACCATTCTATAATGGAGAGTCTAGTAATATTAAAGAATCAAAGACCTAGTGTAAACCAAGAAAATTACCCTTCTCACTTATGAAATTGCTCATTCCCTTATATCAGCGACAGTTAACTGCTGTTGATATAAGAGAATGAACAATTTTGAAAAGGAGAAGAGCAATTTTCATAAACCAATTTCTAGCAATACTAAACAATTTAGTCAAAGCAGTATAGGGACTTTTGCCCCTTGTTAGTCTGAACCCGTATGCTTAGTTTCTTATGTTGTTGAGAAATTGCTCGGATGTATTCATGTGAAGTTGTTGAATTTTTTTTGACAATGTGAATTAAGTTCAAAATTTAAACTTTATGTACTAAAGAAGGTGCTTTAGTTTCCAATATGGCGGCTTTTAAAGTTTGCTACTTGAAATCCAGTTGTTGGAACATCAATTTATTTATTTATAAATAGAGACTACAATGTTTGTCATATATTGTGTAATTGTTTTCTAAATGAGTCAAGTAATTATCACACCAGCCCCATATGATTTCTGTTTTATTTGACAATTTTATTATATTGGTAGTATTCGGTAAGATGTGTCTTTTAAGTTATAGTTTTAGAATACATTATGATACATAGTAGGTGTTGAATATAAAATTAAAATGTACAAAAAAATATTATGATTGTGCCATACTGTATAATCAAATGCAATAGTTGAATATAAGTTGTCTTGAAGTGGAATAGTTTATTACACTGGTAGAATTATAGTTGTGTCTTTTACAAAACAATTGCAGGTCTATTTTACATGTAAGGAGTTGAATTTAATAATAAAATGTACAAGAAATATTATATATGGTGGTACCATATTGTATAATCAAATGGAGTAGTTGAATATAAGTTGTTTCTGTAATGCCCTATTTCTAATAAAGCGATAAAACACGCGAATAAAGCATATATTCAAGAAATAGACATTACGTCATCAACAAAAGCAAATTTTAGCATGCATATATAAATTTTGATCAGTCGTAGCGGATATAAATCATACATCTCCAAAGTATACATGTCATCAGATCAATATACATCATATAAAATCTCCAAATCCCGACATATGGGTCAAATCTCAATAATAAATAAATCCAACAAACATAAAGACCGATGTCCTAATCAGAGCCTAATATAAGACTCCAAGAAACGATAACTGAGATTAGCTCCCGCTACCCAAGCACTCACCACAAGCAAATTACTCATGCACTCCGTCTACCCATTCATACAAACAGGTAGGCGGTCAAAACCACTGGGGGGTAAGTTTCACATCAATCATAATCAACATAAACAGTTTGATATAAATGAATCAAATTAAGCCTCAATTAATTATCAGAAGCAATTAACTTTCATATGCATATACACACAACAATTATAAAGTCACGAGTATATATTCATCAAACACATTTACCAACAACAACCATCATTCACATACATCACTTAAGACTCATGCCAAGATGTCAACCGAACATCTTATGTAAGAGTACACCTCCTCTTACGATTCAACTATGTAAAAGTACACCTCCTTTTACATTTCTCATATGACTCAATATGATTTATGATGCATGGACATACAAGCAAAGACCCAATAATGCAAAACCTTTAACATATACATCCACCAACAACAATGTAAAAGTACACCTCCATTTACATTGACTAACTTCAACAACAATTGCATTATCAAGTATTTACGTCCACACAATCAACAATTCATAATTCAAATAAGAGTCCTCATCACATTATCAACAAACATCCACATCAATCGTCATATATATATATATATATTAATCCACATCACCTATATAATATGGCTCCACGACTTCATACACTTTCTCACAATCCAAGTAAAGGAGAAAATACAAAACTTTATGATAAACATCATTTTCAACACCTAACAATCATTCACATATCCTCATTTAATCATATGAAGCTATTCACGAAAGATTTGCAAGGTACTCGGCCTTAAAGACCATTTTCGACAAGGTTCGTCTCTCATTTTACAACTTTAAAATAATTG
>Ga0228711_1009202_pt1 | contig 13522 bp, 5 predicted proteins | sample MedpolnodulmetaG_2_FD_177996 | JGI IMG/M metagenome (GOLD analysis project Ga0228711, IMG submission 177996) | Root nodule microbial communities from Medicago polymorpha collected in Santa Monica, California, United States - brown nodules | ecosystem: Host-associated > Plants > Roots > Nodule...
CACATATATATATATATATATATATATATATATATATATATATATATATATATTGGTGTGTGAGCGCGGGTGCGTGCGTGTTGAAAATAATATTTAATATACACATTACTTACCAATTATTAGAGATTTTAAAATAACAAAATAATATTGAAATATACAAATATAAATTAATTTTTAAATTTTACACACTACTTGTCTTAAGATATTTAGAACAACTGACATTGAATTAGATTGATAGAAATTTGAAGGCAAAAAGAATTTAATATTCAAATAACCAATAAAATAGCTAGCATTGAAATCAAACATGCGACATAAACTATATTTCCTCATCTACATACCACTTGAGTTTCAATTGATCGTGTTTACAAAATTTGATGTACGAAAATATTTTCAAAGACAAAAATAGGAGGCCTAATACGGGGTCTGGCTGTTGACTTAGTTTTTTGAGTTTTTTTATTCACACCCTCCTTTTGACACATATACTCGTTTTTATTCCTAGTATCTTGTTTTCAAAATACTACTCATAACTGTTAAACAACACTTTGCAAACAAATAAAAAAGGTAACCTGTCTGCAGCAACTTGCCATAAAAGATTTTTGTAGTGGAGCAATGAAGAAGTTTCATCATTTTCACTATTGCCAGTGTAGACAATGTAAGTCTTCATTTTTTTTTATACAACATATTTGTGAGTAATAAGAAAAATGATTTTATCCTAGATAAATTAAGTTACCAAAAACATGAAACAAAAAAAAGGTAACCTGTCTGCAGCAACTTGTCGTGGAAGATTTTTGTAGTGGAGCAATGAAGAAGTTTCATCGTTTTCACTATTTCCAGTGTAGACAATGTAAGTCTTCATTTTTTTTATACAACATATTTGTGAGTAATATGAAAAATGATTTTATCTTAGATAAATTAAGTTACCAAAAACATGAAGCAAATAAATTAATTTTATAGGAAGAGATGAGGTGTATTTGCCTTCGGGTCATCGTTGGGAGACGAGTAACATTTCACCAAAAGTGAAGTAAGGATGAAGAGGAGAAGCAAAAGACTAATTGAAGATCTACAATCCATTGTCAAGCTAGGAAAAATATAGCAAAAATTGGTTTGTAATATTGTATGTGGTTATATATAATTGTATGTGTTTATCTAAAATTGGATTTATTACCAAAAATGAGTTTCGTCTTTAAATTCCATGCTTCTGCAACAATTAGTTGTGAAGGTAATGTTGAATTAGCATTGTTATAATTCTAGAAACTAGTTCATCAAAAACAACTTATAAATATGTGATAAACTAGTTCGTCAAAATAATATAATTAAACATCGGAAGAAGAAGGAATACTGTGTGTTGGTGTTCATTGTGATGATGGTTTCGAAGATTGCATAGAGGAGAGGTATATAAATTCATTTGCAGATACATTGAATTCACATCATCCACCAGATTTCATGCAGTCGTGACATTTCTCTTCATCATCCCCACCACTCCAGTTAATCTCAAACCCCTGCTCTAAAGTAAGTTTGCTTGTGAATGGAAGTATTTATGCTAGGAACAAAGACCTTTTTCTTACACTTGAGAACATCAAAATCCACAACCTTGGTCCTTAAAACTAAGTACGCAAATTGATAATTACCATCCTTGGAGCACATGATCTCTTCAAAGATTTCTAAAGTCATCAGATAAGAAATTCGACCAAGAAGAGGACCACACTAAAACAATAAAGTATAGTTGACATTATTCAAAGTGTAGTGGAAGAAGTTCAAATCCATGTTTACATAAGTATATTGGAAAGGACATGAACTAGTACTAGAAGCAGCATATAAGTCTTCCTTAACAATTGTCAAAATTTGAGATTTTTGATTAATCTCAAGGATGTGAAACTTTTGGGTCTTGATTTCCAAAGTCAAGCTGTCATTTTGGCAATCAAGCTTGAACTGCGGGTGACCACAATAGTTGGGTTGAGAATTTAAAATCCATATTGGATATGTGATTGATGTGAAATTACTACAACTGAAAGGTGCAGAAGATGTGTACATTTCATCTACGGTAACAACTTGTATTTGGAATATAAAAAAAAGAAAGTGGAAGGATGAGAAATGTGTTGACTGTAGAATCAAAGAATATTTTCCCATAATGGTTTTGGTAGTTAGAAAGCTTCAACAAGGAACCATGAAGTACAATTGCATAAGGTTAAGGTTCATGTTAAAATCTACCTTGATTAGTGACAAAACAAACCAACACATATCAAAATTGCAACATCGTGAATGAATTAATGTAGACTACAAAATCATATATATATATATATATATTTGTGGGTGCGCGTGCGTGTTGAAAATAATATTTAATATAGACATGAGGAATGTGAGCACACTCACTTTTTAACACTGTTACACTCACTTATTTATTGGATGAAATCAATATATGTCTCACCATTTTGTGGGGGTTCAATTTTCAAAGTGTAGACTCACAATGGTTTAAACAAATAAGAGAGTAAGTACTACCTCCGTCCCTTAATGTAGGCACTCATTGTCATTTTCACATTTCTTAAGAAAAGTTGTTAGTGTAATTAATGTGTATGTTTTGTGTGTTAATATTATGAAATTATCTTTTGTTTGTATGTGTATTAAATTTGACTTTCATATTTCAAGACAAGATAATAGTATTAATTATGAGTATGTTTAGGAAAAATTAATAAATGCATCTAGTAATTTGAAAAGGGGTTTACATTTAGGGATAAAAATAAAATCAAATAGGTGTTTAGATATAGGGACGGAGGGAGTATTAGAGAGGGTGTTTAAAAAAGAGTGTTGCTAGCATTACTCATATAGACATTACTTACCAATTATTAGAGATTTTAAAATAAAAAAAATAATATTAAAATATACAAATATAAATTAATTTTTAAATTTTACACACAACTTGCCTTAAGATATTTAGAACAACCGACATTAAATTAGATTGATTGAAATTTGAAGGCCAAATGAATTTAAGATTCAAATGACCAATAAAATGGCTAGCATTGAAATCGAACATGTAACATAAACTATAACTTCTTTCTTTCAAAAAAAATAAATTATAACTTCTCATTTACATACCACTTGAGCTTCGAGTAAACATGTTTCCAAAATTTGACGTACAAAAATATTTTCGAAGACAAAAATAGGAAGCCTAATACGAGGCCTAAAGCCCTTGCTTTAGTGGCAGCCCTCTTGGGCCGGCCTTGATTCTCATAAGAATTTCTATGTTGACGACTAATGTAGTACATAAAGGAAATGCACTATTATGTTACTTTTAATTTATTTTTTTACAAAATAATAATCGAAATCAGCATCTATCTTAGGTCACAAACCAATATCATCAGATCAAATTAAGTGAGTTTATTAATGAAATGTTATAAATCTCTTTTCATTCAAAAAGATAATGTTTTTTATGATGTCCAGGGTTCGAACCCTGAACCTTACATATATTATGCAAGGTCCAACTAAACTTAGCTTACGGAGACCATTAAAAAAAAAATAATTGAAGACAAACGTGCGTTTACTTTGACTATTTTTTGTGCAACACATTACTTTGATTGACTATTGTTTTTAGGGGAAACTTCGACTATTTTTCTTCTCCATATTTTTCACTTATGCATACCAAATACGGATACAGGTCTCTCCAAATTGAAAACTTTCTCATCAACCGTGTCAAAAAGAAAAGTTCTCATAAAATGGAAATAAAAAACGTTTCAAATTTGAATGCCGTAAAAAAATGCTGCTATATGTGATTATTGTTTATCTTTATCATAAATAATTTTTTATTTTTAAAAATATATAAGATCTTAACTCTTATTTTTTTTATTGTCAAAAAATTTATTACACACATAAGATGGGCAAAGGCTACGGTGGGAGACCTCTTTAGGTCTCCTACCGTGAGAGACTTGCTTGTTTTTTTTTGTTTGCAAAATAGATATTAACAATTGGATATACCATGATATTATCATACTCTCTTTAACACTAAATTATTTTTACACTCATCTTTCTTTTTCCTTCCATGTTTCTGCTTACTGCCCAACCACCATCACCACCACCAGCAACCTCTCAAATGTAATGTTAGAACCTATCTTAAAGATATTAGATTGTCAAATCATTCAACAGATCATCCCTACTGGTTCAATCGGTTTTAGTGTTGGTTAGCAAATCCAACATTGCCCTGAGTTTTACAAAACCCATGCAACATATCTGAAACTTCTCACTTGTGACTTGTGAGTAACAGATCTGCCGCCGCTGTCCCTCATAGTAGTTCCAGATCGACGGGGTTATGGTATTAAGACAACTTGTAGCAGTTCCAGCATAGTGGTTTAGCAGTCTGTCAGGGGTTGATAAGAAGCATGAGGGTCTGTGTTTTTTGTAGTGTGTTTTGGAGATGTTTGAGTTTGGGTTTTCAAGACATAGAGAGCTTGGGTCTTACCTACTTTGTACTTGAATTGCATCAATTTTTATCACTTTCAAAATTCTGATTGTTCACCCTGCATAATTCTGCAGTTTGTTCCTTTGGGTTTGATTAAGTGTTTGGGTAGTTGACTTGGTTGAGTTGTAGAACTGGTTTTTATGCATTTGATCATATGCGAATTTTGTGCTATATGGATATTATAATAGGATTGATGACTTGAAAACTGCAATGGCTTTGATGCTTAAGCCTTATGCTTGATTAATTGTGTCAGTATGTGTATGTTTGGAAGCCTAAGAGGTAAAGGTTGTCCAGAGCAGATTGTTGGTAAAGGAATTAAACTTTTATGAAAGTGTGAAAAAAAATTATAGTGTGGAGAGATTATAGTTAGATCGGTGTTCTTCATGGTAACACTGTTCATTTTTGTTGTAAAAAATAAATAAAATCAGTCTTTTATAATGTCTCCTACCGTAGGAGATCTATTCAAATCTTCTACCGGAAACGGCACCATAAGATGAGTTTTCTTTTATAAATTTTCTCCTTCCACACAATAGTTAACATCAAATTTCTAAAAACTTACTCAGAAGTGTCTAAATTCCTTAAAGTATGGACGAACCAATTGTTGTTGATCTTAATTGGGTATTAAGCTTAAGTTTGTTTTTTTTTTTTAAACCAGCAAGGTACCCGTGTATTTGTAAAGCTCACTTCCATTTCTTTGTATGTTAAGTTTTGATACATTATGTAAATTGTTTTACATTATAAATAAATTACCATCAATCATATTTGTAACTTTAAAACTAATTATGGTTAAAGTTAAATATATTTATAAAAAATATCATATTGTGACAGAATTATAAAATTAATTTTTCATATCATAAACTTCGATTAAATTTTGTAGTTTCATAACTTTTAAAAATTATATTTTAGACTTTTTTTGGCATTTATAGATTTTACCATGTTTACTTTTTTAGATTTATTTATAAGAATATTTTTTACTAAATTTTGAATATTTATCAACTTGAAATCATTTATTTTAAACAAATATTTTAAATTTTTTTTAGGTTACAAAATATTTTAAAATTCTACTATTTTTAAATGTTTATAAAAAAAAAAAAAAAGAAGAAGTCTTTAAGCTGTTTCCCGGATGGTTCATTAACAAGAATGATTACCTAACCTTATTTAATTAGGTCAGAATGCAAGTGAGAGAACATTAGAATACTTATGTCAGAAAGAATTGGTGTAGTTAAACCTAATTTTTTTCAACAAATGAACTAGCTGGCTCAAGAGGACAAACTCTGTGTTTTATTACAGCACCAAATCCAGGTTCCATGATGTAGCCAACCAAGGATACATCATATCCTGTACGGTATTATTAATTATTCAAAATAAAGTATGGTCATCCTTCCTCTCCCCGTACCCCTTTTACATTAGTGATGATCTTGAAAATTGAAATGAAATATATAAAAACACAGACACAAATCTGGGACTGGGAGGGTACTTTATGAATCCGTTACAAATTAGTCAAATTAAGCAAAATGTGGGGCTACCGCGGTTTCTTGATGTGGGATGCCGGTCTTACTAACCGGACTTATGGACAGAAGCAGTGGGATGGTTGCACAGCTATCTCCCGGCCCACTTTCTTGTCTAAACAGCACTAAACTGTTTTTCTTTTCTTTCTTTTTTTTAAACAACAGAACATGCTATAATTATGATTCAAATCTGCTAAAAAAAATTAGGTGTGTTATTTAGGAATTTTGATTGGCCATAGTTGGCAATTCATGCACTTACGCAGTCGGTGCATTGGCGATAGTTGAATCAAAATCAAATAACACTATTCAAATTTTAAACTATGTTGAGTTTCTAACTCATTTTCACAAAATCAACTTGTAAGATGATATATGTTACTCTTTATAAACTTTATTTTTATTTTATGTGGGACTTGAACTGTTTTCAATACATGTCTTACGTCTAACACTATTGATTGGGTCTTGTTGTGTTGATATAAATTGTGGTCGATCGATTAATGATAAGTGCAACTCTTTGTAAACTCCTATAAGGTTCTATATTTATATATTCTATGTGGTATTCAAGTTTTTTTTTCTTTCTTTTTCAACAGGGCATATTTTAAACTTTTTAAAACTAAAGTATTGAGTTTGAAATATGGGTCGTTTGATCTCTATCTAACACTTATCGCTGTGTTGAATGCGGAGATTGCCAAATCCATGCAATCAAGATCATTATTTAGACACATAAAAGGTGAGCACTATATAAAGTATAACCTAGATGTCTAGTGTCGAAAATGTCAAATTTCATTTTTTTTTCATATGCAAAAAGATATGGAATTCATTTTTTTTTAGAGGAAGATATAGAATTCATATTAATCGTGTGATTGGTAACATCAAGCTACTAGTTTTGTTGTTTTTTTTTTACCAATCAAACTACTAGTTTATTACGGATATAATTATTGTTATTATTTTTTGTCAATGCATATATTATCTTAAGCCCAAAAGAAAATTAATCAATAAGACTAGAGTACGTTAATGATTCACCAAAAAATTATAGTACCTTTCATGTACGTACAACAGATTGACTGTAATGGTGGGTCATATTTAATTTTGATCTCCCCAAATTTTAATTTTGACAACGAATTTTATTTTTTCTCAAAGAAAAATTAATATACTTTCTTCCTATCTTGACATGAAGTCTGAACTGAAGACACAACGAGTACGCCAGCGCTGTACCTGGGCTTCATGGGTAGAAATGAAAGTAGATCATCGATGAAATAAGGAAAAATCGACACCTTTAAATATAACTACCATTTTTCTATAAGCTAAAAATTCACTTATGGAAAAATAAAAATTTAGAGGACATAATTAAATATAACTACTATAGTTTATACTCCGTTCCTTTTTAAGTGTCGTTTCAGAATTTTAACACAAAAATAGCAAAGTGTATTTTTGCACACTTTTTTTCTATTATACCCTCATTTTAATTCACTAATAATTTTCTATTTTTTTGCACACACTTTATCTTTCCAATAAATTTAATATGTGACAAACAATTTCCAATTTTCTAAATATTGTGCATATCTCTTGAAATTTTTAACAAGTATTACTCATGTTATTTATAGAATTTTAACTCTTCATGGAACTGTTATCATATGTAACAAAATTTTGTCTAAATTTGAAGATAACAAGAAACAAATTTTGTTTTAAAACAAAACAAACAAACTTTGTTTAAAAAAACAAACTTTAGTTTTTCAAATATATAGCACTAATTAGTTTTATTGAAAAATATAAAAATAATTGACAAATGGTATAATTGATAAATCATACCCTTAAAATACCAAAACGACAGTTAAATAGGAACCAAAAATTTACCTAAAACGACACTTAAAAAAGAACGGATGGAGTAATATATAGTTAAATATAAATTAAAACATAATATTTAATTTTTTTAACCAATTAAACAAATAGCAATTTATAATCAAGACCAGCTTACAAAAAAAAACTATGATAAATTAAAGTATATAATCTGAGATGAGAATATAAATAAATTATTTATCAACAAAGTTAACAAAATTAATTTATCATTTAATTAAAATTCATTTTTTAGGGACATTAAAATCCATTTGTTACTGAAAAAATAAAATACAATATTACTGAAATTATAAAATCAGTTAAGAGCAATTGATTTAAATTTTTCCCTAAAAAAATAATTTAATTTTTTTAAAAAAGAGTTAAACATTTTATATCTTAGAAATCGTGGTTGTGTCTAACACGACTCCACAAAACCTGTTTGCAATGTGATGATTGCCCCATTTATAAACACATTATTGAGGGTTTATATACACATTGTTGGATGGTGGCCCGATAGCGAAAACCTAATAGCAGATTCAATGGACCTAGAAGAGGTTTTGATGTCATCTTATAAATCGTGGTTGAGCTTAACACAACTCACAAAATCGACTTGTGAGATGAGGATTACGCAAACACATTGTCAGATCATCTTCTATCCGGTGTTAAACTTTAAGTGTACACACTTTAAAGAAATATTCTACTATATAAGTTTTAGAAGTCAAGATGATATATACAAAAGTAAGTACTGTGTACCAAGTGGCAAGTGTACTGTTTATTTTTAGGGGAAGCCGTACTTTTCTTAATACTCCGTGAATTTTCGCATACATTTTTGCTCTTAAGTGTTCTATTTTTTTTTTATGTTAATCACTTTAAAGACTTGTTTATTACAGCTTTTTACAAAAATGGTTTTTAAAGTATTTCATCTTTTTTTATAATTTTTGTAAAAAAGTTTTTATTTTATTCTATAAAGAGTTATAAATAAGAAACTATTTAAATAGCTTCTCATACAAATCATTTTAAATATTTCATTATTTTGTTACCACTTTTTTTAATATAAAATTAAAAAATAATTAAAATGAGAAGATATTTTGAGTAGCTTCTCGTAAAATCATTTTTGAAAGATATATTTTTCTTTAAAAAAAATGAAATTTCTCTAACGATTAACATCTAAGTTACTTGATATCAAACTCTTTTAACACAAGTTAAATTCATAAAAGTCTTGAGGAAACAAGAATAACATGGGTTCAAATTCATTGTACTATTTTTTAGCAAGTTCACATAAAAAACATTTTTTGAAATATAACACTTTTTTGAATCTCTTACAAATGAGTCATAAAAATAATATAATGTTAAAGGGAGGAGAAGGTCAAGATTCTCTCTATTGAAAAAAAATCTTGAGGAAATAAAGTGGGGTGCTTTCAACGGCATGAGTTGTGCTGGGGTTTTAGAGGGTGAAGATGCGTTGTTGTATAGGTAAGGATTCCCGATCTTCCAACAGTGCTTTATGATATAAACTTTCTCCAACGTGTTGGGGACGCATTAGGTGATATGTTGAAGGTGGACAACTTGATTTATAGTCAATCTCGTGGCCGATTTTCCCTTATTTGTTATGAGTGCTTTAGGTTTTGTTTTAAATCTTGAATATGAAAGATTGCATGTTGTGTATTTTAGTTGTAGAAAAGATAACCAGAAGGCTGTAATTTGTTCAGAGAACAAGCTTTTTATGTGAATAAAGAGACGAGTAAGGTTCCATTGTCTGATTTTGTGAAGGCTTATTAGCCTAAGGAGATAGATTTTGCCATAAGGCATGCAAGTTTTCTACGGTTCAGGTTTCGATAGAGATCCTTAGTAACGTTTTTTTGTTAAAGGTAAGCTTTTTTTATGTAGGGGGTTTAAATCAAATCTTTTGGTGGGTTTAAAGGGAATGAGGGTTTTTAAGTCTTTGAAGCGAGCCTTAACTCGCAAACTATGGCCTGTGATAAATTAGGAGTTAGAAACCCTCGGTTTATTTCTTATCTAAGACATGTAAAAAAATGATGCTAAACATGGAGGAAAGAGTGATCGTATTGTAACTAGGCTGATTACAATTTTGTCTTAATCAAAGTCATAATGAGGCATCACTGATGAAGCAATTCTTATACATGTTTTATTACAGCTACATGTTGCAGATTTAGTGGAGAATCAAACCAAGAAACAAATATTAGATCAATAGGGTAATACATTTCCTAATTCCTAATACGCGTATACACCTTTGAGTGATGTAGTGACAAAAAATGACTATATTTGAAATTGTAGGAAATGACATCCTTATGTGAGGATCTTTTTACTTTAAATTTTATTCTTTTTTTAATTCTACTGGGTTAGATTTTATGTCCCTATATTTTCATGTTTCATTTTTCATAGATAAATTTAGTTTGAGCACTTAATAAAAAAAAAACTACTATAACAAATAGCTCTCAATAACAAATCGCAATGGATGACAAAATTATCCCTCAAGAGATTTAACATTGATGCATTCTTGTCATACCCCATTTTTGACCCATTTTTTTCTATTTTTTATTCGGCTTTTAAAACGAATTTTTTCGTCGTATCAGCGAAATTTCGGCAGAGAAGATACTTTGAAATACCTCATTTTGGTTCTGAAGGCGACAGTTTTAAGTTTCTATTATTATTATTATTATCGTTATTTATTAGTGTTTTTTTTTTTAATTAGTTTTCTTTTTATTATTAAGTCATTTTTCGTTTTTTAAATCAATTAATTAATATTCTGTTTTTTTTTGTCCAATGTCCAAAAGTCCTCATTTGGTCCAAAAAGAGTCTTGTGTCTTACTGTCCCATTTCAAGGTCATTTTTGTCCAAACAGAGTTTCCCCCAACCCTAATTTCTCCCTATATAAACCAAGCCAGAACCCCAATCACTCGAGGCAGAAACTTTGAGGCATAAACCCTGGTTTTGAGAAACAACAGAATCAAAAACATTTTTCTTCCAACAATAAAGGATTTTCGAACCACCTCATACAACTCATAACAAGAAGCTGTCATACCATAACAAACCAAAACTCATACAACTTTTTCCAGGATCACGAAACAAACACCATCACAACATCAATTTTAGAAACCAACATACATCTGAAGTAGCAACAAACGTCACAAGAAAGGGGGTTTTGAATTGTGACCCTTTTTAAAAATTATTCCTGAAACTTAAATAAGTATATATGCTCAAGAAAATTCTTGGTTAATGTGAGTGGTAATAAAATATTATAATATTAGGACCAGAGAACTCTAGATAATGAAATAAATAAAAGGACCATAAAGTTCTGGAATAAAAGGCTGAAATAAATAAAGCAATAATGGACCAGAAAACTCTGGATATATAACTGAAATAAATAAAGCAGTAAAGGACCAGAAAACTCTGGATATAGAACTGAAATAAATAAAGCGATAAAGGACCAGAGAACTCTGGAAATATTAAGAATAAAATAGTTAGTTAATAAATAGGACCAGAAGGTTCTGGATAATTATTAAGTAGTAGGTTAGTAATTTAATTTTAGTTTAAGGACCAGAGCACTCTGGAAAATTAATATAGTTAGTTATAGGTTAAATGTGATGGCCAGAAATTAAGAGATGAGAGAAGAGAGAACACAAGAGATTTATCCTGGTTCGCCTAACCGGCTACGTCCAGTCCCCACACTACGTATGAGATTATTCACTATAGTATCCTGCTATCAGAAACTTCTGAATAGCACTATAATTTGTTGAATACACCAGATCAGTCCGATTACAGTCTGTATTATCAACCTCAGCAGGCTTCTACGATTCTTGATCACACAAGAAAAGTTCCTTCTTAAACTATTAAACCTAATAAACTTGAGATCTAGTTACACTTTGTATGGTGGTGGGTGTTGGTTAAATATGGTATCTCACTTGAAGATTTTAAATGGTATCTCTCTTGGAGATTTCTAAAGGTATCTCACTTGGAGATTTCAAAATAACATCTCAAAGAGATATTTTAAATAATATCCCAACTTGGAGATATTATCAATATAAACTTATAGTGATATCTTAAATACAAGAGATGAAAGATATTTGAAGTTTGCTTTGTTGTTGTTGTTGAAGAGTTTTATGAATATTTCTTTGAATATTCACGTGAAGGAGAGAATTGAATTCTTGTGTGTAAGCTCTTAAGAAATGCCTTGCTATGTGCTTGTATTTATAGAGGCTGAAATTGAGAAGCTCACTTGAAATGTACATGAACATACAGCTGTTTGGCTTGTACGAAAAAAAACAGTCCATATGCTCTTGCTTTGTTGCTTGATGCACAAGTGTTGCAAAAAAAGTGTTATTCCAAGTGAAGAATGTTCTGAAGAACATTCTCTTCTTTCTAGCCATTTGAGACAGCCCACGTGAGGTTGTAATACAGCTGTGTATGAGTTGTAATTGGCTGTGATGGAATGACATCATCCTTATCCATTTGTAGTTTCACCAGAATGTTCTCAAGAACATTCTTTCTTTGTAAAACAATTTTTTTCTTCTTTCTTTAAGGCACATGCTTTTCCAATTCCTTTTTAAATGCAAAGGCCTTTATGTAATCATATGATATTTTTTCCATTTATGTCCTATATCTAAAGTATCTTCTTTTGCTGAGACATAAATAATATTTTGCTTCTTGATTTTATTCCAAAAAGTCAAATTATGTCCTTTTGCTTATTTGCTTTGACAATGACATTTTTAACTTGTCTTGTGAGCATAGAACCTTCTTTCTTATGTTAAGAACATTCTCATAAAACATTTCTCACAAAATTCATTAGTAGATAACAAGTTAAAAAACAAGTATTAAATGTTTGTAATCTTTAAAACATCAAATAAGGATTTTGTCCTCAACAACATCAACACTCAAATATCCGAAAAATTTACATACAAAACCAACAACATTCGGCCACCAACCAAAAGCCCACATATCAAACCACTCACACACCCAAAGTTCAAATCTAAACCGAATCAAGAACATAAAGAAGGTAGGAGAGAGTTTTCTTTTTCCATTTTCAAACTTAGATCTAGTAAAATTTATCATTGTTTTTTGAAAACCAAGTCCATATTTGAGAAGAGGGAGGAAAAGGATCTCTAAAAATGTAAAAATTTTTGAAAATGGAGTTTTTTTGAACTCCGGAACGGTGGTGTTGCCATCGGCCACCATGTCGGAGTCGGAGAAGAAGAAGGGCGGTGAAGATTGGTTTCTAGAGAGTAGAGGTTACTCTCTCTCTCTAGAAACCGTAAAAGAGAATAACAATGATTTTGTACTTTCTTTTTTCCAAAAAAACCCTCTTTAAACTACTTTTTTTATCACGCGCGCTAACCTACACTGTTATTTAGTGCACTCTCGTTTTTTAACCCTTTGATCTAATCTGGTGGTTGTGATGTTGCCTCTCTGAAATTAGATTTGTGCCTTCTGATTAATCAGACGGCCCAGATCCACTCTGTCTTTGCCCACGCGCCCTTTCCTTCAGCCCACTACTCTATTTTTGTTTTACTTTTCATGCCCCCCCCCCTTTACTGTTACACCCCCCTGTTTTCTTTATTTTGCATTTTTTCTTCTATTTTCTTCCTTTTTTATTTATTTCTTTTAATGTCTTTTTTTCCTTTTAAGCATATATACTTATATGCAACATTATCTAGGTTTTTTTTTTTTTTTTTTATTTTTTTTTATTTATTTTTTTTTTTTTTTTTTTTTTTTATTTTTT